>OFGD01000242.1_pt1 | contig 43963 bp, 59 predicted proteins | sample 1521671 | NCBI WGS metagenome assembly OFGD01 (sample SAMEA3504114, study PRJEB24116) | mouse gut metagenome | biome: mouse gut; feature: mouse-associated habitat; material: faeces | place: Denmark | collected 2011 | reverse complement strand
CTTAATGATTTCCGTGCAAGTTCCTTAGCTTCCGCAACGCTTGACACTTTTTGTTTTATTTCCAATGTCTGCCCGTCAGAATTTGCATTTTCCGGCTTGTAAGTTGCTTCTATCTTCTTTTTTGTGTCCGGGTCTGTGTATACAACGTGGCATGATGAATAGGCGGTATCAGCCGTTTTTGTCGAAAAACTGTAACTAAGTATATTGCCTTTGCCCGCCTTTATCTTTTTTACCTCTGCTTTTTTCTCAAAGTCCGCTGCGTCAAACAATACGATTGTTTTTGACGTGACTTTAAGGCTGATTCCGGCACGTTTGCACATACGCTTTAAAAATGCTATGTCCGTCATGTTCCTTTGCTCTCTGCGTTTATATACAGGGTTGGAATTTGACAGGTACATAAGCTTCATGCTGCTCCGTTTTGCCATCTTCTGTGCCATGTTTTTTAGGGTTGTGTTTTCCCATGTCCTGTTATACTTCGTCTGCCTTAATTTCGCCTTGTATGGTATTGATGTAGCCTTGATTGTCAGCTTTTGGGGCGGCCCCGTATAATTTACGCTGTCAATCTCGAATACCCCGCAATCTAATACTTTGTCCTTTCCGTCTGTGTAGGGGTTTTTCTGTATAACCATAGCGTGTATTTCCGTGCCTTTGAACGCCCTTTTTTCTGATTTCTTGCTTGCCGTTTTCTTTTCTGTTACCGTTTCCCCCTCTACATCTTCTGCATTTACCCAACCATAAACCTTTTTTCCGTCCTGTGAAATTAAATGATAGGGGTGTGCGTTGCTGTTTGCTATCGTACATTTACATTTGCTTGCGCCCCTCGTTACCGTGGGTTCTGCTGCTGAGGAGGATATATAAACCGGTCCGCCTTTAAATTGTACGATATTGCCAACCTTTACCTCCCCCTTTTTTGTAACCGTCTGTGTTTTCCCTGCCGTTTTGTTTGTATTAAGCCAATCCTTAATCCATTTCCCCTCTCTATCATCAAGCGATATGCTAATATCGTCCGTTTCGTCCTCTTCCTTGTCCGTGAATGACAGGGATAACAGGTATTTTGACAGGTCCTTTGATATATCCGCACCTTTGAAATAGAGTTTTACCGCCGTTCTCCTTGCTAACGTCTTATCACTCATCTGCTGTTACCCCCTGTTTCCACGGGGGCAATGTTTCCGATACCTCTAAATCAATCTCCGGGAGGGTCAGCTTGACCCCCGCCGGAAATATGTAGGTATCCTTATGCTCTATGTTTGCTTTAATCAGCATATCCATGTACATTTCATTTCCGTATGCCTTGTAAGCCACAATATCCCATGTATCCCCGGATATGGTTGTATAAGTGTCAAGCATAAGCAACCCTGCCCTCCTGTTCTTTCTGCTCTCTTAAAATTGTAATGATAATCTGCCGTATCTTCTCTAAAAACTCTTCATCATACTGCTGCAACTGTTCTTTGATTCCGTCCGTTTCCCCGCCCTGTACGTTCACTGTCGGATTGTTTGAAACATGGATTGTAATTGTACCCGCACCAATCGCCCCGGCGTTTACGTTGCTTGCCGTGTTAAGGTCTTGTGCCTGTGCCATGTTGTTAAATATCTGCCCTGTCTGTGCTGCGGTAAATACGCTCCTGTTTGCTGCCCCTGTGATAAGTTCGGGGCCGTTCTCTCCTGCTATGAATGTGTCCGGCGTTCTTACTGTACCGTTTACAAATCCCGGTATCTGCGGTATGTTAATGCCCTTGCCACCGATACCCGGCACCCAATCCGGCACTTTTAACTTGTTAAGTCCACGAATAACCGTGTTTATTACAGATACGATTACCTTAAACGGTGCTTTGAAAATCTCTCCTAATCCGCTGAATACACCGCTAAAAATACTCTTGATTCCCTCCCAAGCCTGCGACCAATTCCCGGTAAATACTCCCGTGATAAAGTCAATCAATCCTTGGAATACCTGCATAACGCTACTTACAATGTTTGCTATGCTCTGTAACGCCGTTCCTAGCACATTTGCGAAAATCTCCGCCACCAACTGAATTACGGGTATCAATGCCTGCAAAAGCTGTTGTAGCACGGGCAATATTGCCTGTATGATGTTTTGGAAAATCGGCACTATCGTATTAAGCAGGCTGATGAACACGGGTAATACTGCGTCCACAATCTGCATGATGATAGGTAAAAGCGTCTGTATTAACTGAATGATAACAGGCAAAACCGCCTGTATAATCTGTACCAAAATCGGCACAATGGTATTGACTAATTGGATAAAGACGGGCAGAACACTTTGTACTATCTGCAATACCAAAGGCAGGATAGCAGATATAAGTTGTACGATAACGGGCAGGACTTCCGCTATCAGTGACGCAAGCACCGTAATAACCGCACTTAGCAACTCGCCCAAAACCGGGAGAACCGCCGTCACAAGCTGCCCGATAAGCGGTAGTATCTGCATAAACAAATTAGCAATCATTGGCAGAATAGGAAGTAACCCGGTCTGCAATGTGTTTATGATTGTTGGCAGGATACTTTTAAGGGTGTCAAGCACCCCCGAACCGCTCGTAAAAAATGCGTCCTTTATCGCCGTTCCGACTTGGGTAATGATTCCCCAAAGTTTATCGAATACGGCTAACCCCTCATCTCCAAAAGTCTTTTGTATAAACCCTCGTACCTGTTCTAAGTGGGTTGATACATAATAAATCGCACCGCCCACCGCTGCAATCACTCCGACCAAAGGGGCAACCTTTGTAAGGATTCCTCCAAACCCTCCGCCCATATTGCTTAGGTACTTCGTGATACCCAAGCCTTTAATCATTGTAAAAGCCTTTTGAACGGACAGAATACCGCCCTTTACCTGTAAAAACCCAAGTTTGGCTAACAATCCGCCCGCTTTCAACCCTACTAAGCCTGCTGCCACTTTTGCAACCGTGGCTATGACCTGTGGGTTTTCCTGTGCAAACTCTGAAAATTTTGTTGCCAAATTCGATACTTTTTCCGCTACTTCCCCTACTTTGGGTAAAAGCATACTTCCTAAGACAGTTCCAAGGTTGGTAATGCTGTTTTTAGCTTTTGCCATTCTCGCTTCGGCTGAATCCGTGGCGGTCTTAAAGGCTGTTTCTGCTGCTCCTGTCGCTTCGTACATCTGCCTTGTTTTTTCTGTAAAATTATCCGCCTGTGTTCCTGCCAATGCCAAAACTGCGTTTTTAGCTTCAACTGATGAAAATAGATTAGCAAAAGCCAATTCATCATCATTCACGCTGCCTTTCAGCTTTTCTAATGCCCCTTGCAACCCCTCACTTTCAAGCATTTCTTTACCGCTTGCATATCCTAATTTTTCAAGCGATTTCTGCATTGCAGTAGACGGGGATAGAAACGCCTGCATGGTAGCTTTTAACTGTGTCGTAACCTCTGATGTACTTCCCGTTACGCCTGTAAGGGTTGCCATTGCACCAAACAAATCCTCCTGCTTTGCTCCAAGTGTGGAAGCAAGGGGGATTACCTGCCCCATTGAGGAAGCAAGTTCCGGGAAACTCGTTTGACCTAATTTCACGGTCGCAAATGCTAAATCCGCTGCTTTCTGTTGTGCTTCTGCGGACGTATCGCCATATCCTTTTGTAACTGCTGATAAAAGGTTGATTGCGTCCGTTGTTGTCGCTCCGCCCGCTTTCGCTGCTTTTGCTGCAATCTCTAGCTGTTTGGAAGCGTCTGCCGAATCTCCAAAGGCAGAAACTACTTGATACAGTCCATCCGTCAAATCCTGCGTACCTATTCCCGTTGAATTTGACAGATTCATAACTTCTTTATTGAGTTGTGCAACCCTCCCTTTCACATCTCCATCAAGCAACGTAGCAACATTTTGCATTTGCTGTTGCCATTCCATAGCGTTTTTTACGGGGCCGGCATAAAAAGCTGCCCCTACCGCCGTAACCGTTCCAATCAGACCGCCCAACTGTGCCTTGGTCTGTGAAATAGCCTGCTTATTGGCTGCCTGCTTTTCTGAAATTTCCTGTACCTTTTTCTGTGTCTGCTCCAAACGCTCGTACTGCTTCCGTAATTCCTCCGTATCCTGCCCTAAGTTATCCGTGTTTACTCCGGCTTCTCTTAGGGTTTCGCTTAATTCCTGTAACCTTTCCTCTTTACTTGCTGCTGCGTCTTTCGCTTTTGCTAATGCTTTTTCATTTGCTTGTAACTTTCGTGTAAGTTCCGGCGTTGCCTGCCCGGTTTCCTCGATTTCCCTTGTAAGCCGTTCATGCTCCGCCTGCAACTCGTTTACCCTTGTCCTGCTTTTTGCCACTGCGTTCTGCTGCTTCTGATAGGCGGATACGTCCTTTAATTTTTGGTCCGCACTCCGTAAATCATTTTGCAGGGCGTTCATGGTCTTAGACGCATTTTTAAAGGATTGCGAAAAGTTCGGCCCAAGCCTTGCCGTCAACTGAAAAAGTAGCTCAAATTGTTTGCCTGCTGCCACTCCGCACCTCCTTTTCTGCATAATAAAAGCACCTTGGAAAATACCGCTATTTCCCTTGGTGCTGTTTTATATCAAACAACATTTGAATTAAATTTTACTATTTTTCTTCGTAAATGTACTCTCCGTTATCTTGCAGTAAAATATCTCCTACCGTTTCTTCTAACATTCCCTCATCATTGAGTTTTCCGTAACTTACAATTATAATTCCCGAACCGCCAAAAAATACGCCCGTTCCATCATCACAAATTACCGTAAAGTAATTATAACCGCTGTCTTTTACTACGGTATCCGCAAATTCCTTAAAATCTTCCTGCGTGACGTTCTGCAGGTCCTCCTTGCCGATTTCAATATAGGCTCTTTCCCCTATTTTGTCCGTACCGAATCCATTCATTACATCCGCTGTCTTTACCTTTGCCTGCGTCAGAGGGTTTTTATGTACCGCCGGGTAAATCTGCTCTGTACCCTGCATTACCGTATCTACGGCATTGCCCTTTAATGTCACTTCCAACTGCAATAAACCGGCCCATACTGTATAGACGTTATCGCCTTTTCCCTTGAAAACATACTGTGTCTTTTCATCTACGCCACATTCCGTAACAAGGATAGTAAAGACGCTATCCGCTTCCTCCTGTGACAATCCCATAGTGCTTTTTATGGTTCCTATGGAATCCTCGTAAAACTCGTATTCCGCTTTCAGATTTTCGGATAAGTCAGAAGTGTTTACCTCCCCGAACAAACGTTCAGTGTCAGCATTACGGCGGTAGCGACCGCCAAAAAAGAAATTTTTTTCATAAACTTTTACCTCCTGCGGTTTTTCTTATATTTTACCGCAGGAGATACTTTCTTTCAACATCATTTTACTTTTGTTTCTTCTGCTCTTCGACAATCTCGTTATACTCGGCAATCCAAGAATCTAATTCCCTTGGTGTCCGGCTCAACCAAAACTCTAACCCGGTATGCGTTTCCTTGGATAACAGTAGGCTATTTCGTTTAAACCATTTGATAGGATTCTGTCTTAGAATCCCGTGCTTATTAAAAAATCCCTGCTCTTATTCTTGATTTTCCCAAAATCACGGATAGGCATATGAGCGATAACGTCACTTCCTACCCCTGCTGCCTTGGCTGCCAAGCGGTAGAGGAATGAGGTTGAAATTTCCGGGGATAATGCGTATTCCCCGACCGCTGCCATTTCGTTTTCAATGGCTACAAGGTCGTCGCCTATCAGTTTTTCAAAGTCGAAAACCAGCTTTGTATAGGTCTTTTCCTCGAATGTGTACGGCTTCGTAAACTCATGCACATACGCCCCCTCCGGCGTGTCCGAATCGGTCACAACTTTAACTGCTTCCTTTGTTTCCTCTGCTGCCTGCTCGTTTGCTGTTTTCTTAATATCTTCCATTTTCTAATCCTCCATAATCTGATTTTAGGCAGGAAAAAAGCACGGCTTCCCGTGCTTACTTTCCAAGTGCCTTTCTTACATCCGCCAAGTAGTCCTTTCCGTTCACAAAATAGATATAATTCAGCGGGTCAATTTCAAGCATTTTCTTACCGTCAATGTATGTAGCGTAGTATGAGGTCGCATATTCCCCGCTTACCTCCGCTGCGCTCGCCGTAGCCACCTTTCCGGGGTTAAGTTTCTTGGGGGTCAGTACCAAAATGTGCTTAACCCTCACTACCTCCGTTGTGCCTTTTACGGTATCTTTCTGCTGCTGTGCTGCCCTTAAATCAATGTTGTGCTGTCTAGGCTCATTTAATTTAATGGCGTTCTTTGTTACGGTTCTGAAATTGAAAGTGGTTGTCATTGCTTCGATTGCACCCAAGATAACGGATTCAATCTTACCGCCAATGCCTGCCCCGCTGATTTCCTCGGTAATGTTGGAAATTTCGGGCAACGCCACCTCCGACAACCCCATATACTCGGTTGCATCCTCATACACCGCAAACCCTATTACGGTTTCGTCAATCTTCGGCATATCCTTTTACCTCCTTATGCTGCGAATAGATTTTCAAGGTAACTTACGTCATACTCAAGGACAAAATCAAGTTCCTTGGCAGGACTAGGCGGGGTAAGGTAAATGTGGAAATGAGCGATACCCGCCATTAAATCCGCGTCGGTATTCTCTTCCTCTAAAAACTCAATACGCCCTCCTAAAATTACCTCTTCCGCCATTAGACCGTTGAGCCAAAGGTTAAGGCTCTGCACCACGGATTCTATCAAGCGTCTGTTTAATTTCCTGTCAACCTTATTCCACACGGAAAGGATAACGGAATTTGCCACCCAACCGAACATACGGCTTACGCAATAGAAATAATCCGTCACGTCCGTATTGGCAGGGTAGCAGGCGGTTTCATTCCCCCACGACACATAACCGCCCATGAGGTTTAACCCGGTAATGATACCCTGTGAATTGAGGTAGTTCGCCTTGGTAAGGTCTAACAATACCTCCGTTCCGTCTGCTAACGCCATGCCGTCAATCTGCAAAGTCTTATTGCTTGCCGATTCACACGGCGTACCCTTTCCCAAATCCTCGTTAGCGTCCGTTGCCGACATACTCCCGGCAAGGTGCGTAGAATAGTGGTACAGTTTTCCCCCAAGCGTCAGCATGGGCCACGCCAACAACTCGGACGGCTGCGTAATGTTGTTCTTATTCTTCCACTCCACCGCTTCCGTGTATGTCGTGGCTTCCGTTGTGTCAACGTCAATAATCGCTTTCCCCACAAACAAGCCGTTTATGTTCTCCGCCTTGGCTGCCATGATTGCAGCTACTTCTCTGTCGTGCGAAAAATTGGGGGCAAGGAAAAGCGTAGGGATAACCCGGTATTTCGGGAAAACGGAATCCACCAACTCAAAACCTTTTGATTTCTTCGTTGCGGTATCATATCCGCCGATAACGTCCGCTTTTGTAACCTTGGACGGGTCCACGGCGTTAAACTTGATATTGAGTTTTGCGGTGTCAGACGTGATTTTTCCGCCCTCGATACGCTCCAAACGTAAAACGCCGTCCGTATAGATAAGGTCGTAATCAATCCCCCTGCCGTAATCCTCGGTCAATTCTTCCTCTCCGTTGTACCCCCTCACAACCACGGAATCCGCCAACGCTTCAAACGGCAAATCCGTAACGCCTGCTGCCAAGGTCATATCCTCCGTGCTTTCCCCTGTCAAATGCTTTGCAGGGTCCAGGACATTGACCATGACAATAGGCCCATTCTGATAAAGCCGGAAACTTGCATAGATTTCCTCGCAAATATCGTATTTCTTCCAATCCTCGCTATATCCCATTGCCTGTACTGCTTCGGCGTAGGAATGTGCTAAAATCGGCTCGTTTACCGCACCGCCTACCGTATGGGCGGGGGCAGCACCTACGATAAAATGAATACTGCTGTCTGCGGTAACAGGCGTTGAAACTGTCGTAGCCTGCTTACTCGCTTTCGCTCCATGATAATAAGCCATTCTTAACCCTCCTTATTCCTGCTTGACAGGCTCAAAACGTCATTGTAATACTTGTTAAGTAACGTGCCTGCCTTTCTTACCTTTGCCTTGTTTACTGCAAGGCTTTCCGTTGCCACGATAAGCAACCTTACCTGTGGAATCTTTTCCAAAGTGTCCTTTAAATGCTCTTCGACACTCTCACGGCTCCCGGAAAATATGGTATTCTCCACTAAGCCGGTCCTTGTGGTCGGCCCGATATAGATAAATCTACCCTCTGTGGCTTCCGTATTTGCCGTTTCCTGCCCCTTTTCTGCTTTAGGGGTAGGATTTACTGCCTTTTCATTTTCAACCGCCTTTTCGGCGGTTGTACGCTTTCCTGCTGCCATTCCGGCTACCTCCTTACTCCAAATACTGCCTTACGTTCCTTTCCGCTTTCTGCATTTCCCAAATAGTCATCATTTCCCCAATCTGGTATACCTCCAAATCATCATCATACAAAATGGATTCAATCGGCTTTTGGCAGGAATAGCGGTTGTCTATTACAACGTCCTCCAATAGCTTCGTTTCAATCCTCGTAAGAAGATTCAGACATTGTATATAATTCTCCTGCTTATCCTCGGAAAAGGTCACGCAAATAATACGCACCCTGCATACGCTTTCTTCATCATCTGTTTTCTTTGTGAGAAGTTTTAAGAGTATGTAGGGTGCTGCTTTTTTCTCTGCTTCCTTGTCGGGCAGATTGCCTATAAAGGCTTTCGGCGGTCGCTCTCCTGCTTCGGCCCCATTTTCCGGGACCCTTGCGACCAACAACATATCCTTTGTGATTTCCTCGCAATATGCTTTCAAGGATTCCAATAATTCCAACGGTGTCATTATCAACCTCCGCCCTTATTCAATAGCCTTTCTATTTCGTGGTCTATCCTTTGGTTTATAACCTCGTTTACCCTCTCTTCCACGGTCTGCATAACTTCATCATTGCCGACCATCTGCGGTACTGCCGGGGACAACAATTCTTTCAGCTTTTCCGTGTGCTTGTTTTGACCGCTCCCACGGCTTGCCGAATATTCCCCCGATTTCCTTTCAAAGATACCGATATGCCCCGATTTCATTTGCTGCACGAAAACATTGTTTTCCCTGCCAAACTTTACAAGGCTGCTCGCTTTCAATACTGCTGCACTTGGGGTCTTTTTCCGTTTCGGCGTGTTCGGGGATACTTTGAATCTGATAAGCGGTATCACTCCGCCGGAATACTCAATACTCCCTACGATTCCGTCGCCCCCTTGGCTTACGCTGTTATACTTCATATACCCCCGGCTGTTAAAATCCCCTGCCGATATGTGGTAAGTCTGCCTAACCGCTTTTCCCGCTGCCGTCTTTCCTGCCATTAACCCCCTTGTCAATGCAGGCTTTAATACCTTTTTGTCGGCATTTTCAACCCCTGCAAGTATGGCGTGTATCCTGTTTATGGTCTGTTCTGATACCTCAATCATTACTCGTCAAACCTTTCCAAGTCTATGATTAACTCGTTATACTCGTTTAGGACGCTTGCCACCGTGAAAAGTTCGTTTTCAAGGTAAAACCTCGCTCCCTGCCTTGGCTCTTTCCCCATATCGCTTAAACGGACCCGGATAACCGTATACCTCCCGTAAATACCCTCTGCATGGTCGCCCCCTGCTGCATTTCGTTCCTTCGTTTCCTCCGAATCGAATATAACAGGAATATTTTTTATGATACCGTCATACTTAACCCGTTTGACCTGTGCAAATTCCTTTGTATTGTAAAAGGTTGTATCCAAATCCCTATCAAGCATTTCTTTAAAATTCTTCATGGGTCGCCACCGCCTTTAGCAGACGGTAGCAATAAACCAAGAATCCACCTCATGCGGTACGCAAAGAGGGGCAGCGGACAACTGCAAGAAACGCCGTGCCGGGCGTCTTTCTACCCACTGTTCGGGGATTCTTGACCCCTCGACAACCGCAATCGTCTTTCCTGCTTCGTCCACGATACCGACCGCCCCGTAGTACATGGAATAATTGGCTTCCGTGGATAACAGGGCAACCATGTTAGTAGGCACTAACGGCTTGTTTTCCGGCTTTTCCTTGTTCGTCCAATCGTCCAAGAACCACTCATTGTAGGAATAAATATCTAACCCCTCTCCCTGTATGGTCCCTATATAGGTAACGCCGTTTGGCAATTCCCTCGGCTTAATAACCGCAAGGTCGTAGCGTTCAACGTCAAGCAGTTTCTGTACTTCCTCGTCCATGATGAACGCTTCCAAGGCTTCATCTCCCATAATACACATATTGCAGTTTACAAAGCCTGTTTTCTGCACCTGCTTACGCCATGCCTTTAACTGTGCAATCTTACCGCCTTTCTTGGTTTTCCAATTCTCGGTATTTTTCAGCGTTACTTTGTTGGTAAACTGAAAATCAATTTCCTCCTGTATCGCCTTTCCGTTTTTATCAAGAATCGGAATTTTCCCCGTAAATAAGGACTGGCAGCACATCCATTCTTCCCTGCGTGTAATCGTTTCGTCCAATTTTGCAAAATCACGCTGCATTTTCTCAACGGCCCTCTGATTGGGGGATTTACCGTTGTAAAGGCTCTCGCCGGGTGTCCGCTTCAAAATATCGTCCACGGTCGTAACCGTGTTCGGTGCTACAAGTGGCGGTTCGTATGTGTTGGTCTGATAACCCTCATTGTCGATTGTTGCCCCTCCGATTTTTCTATGTACGAAAGGTGCTAACTGCCGATTCCCCTTTACAAAGTCAACGTCTACTTTCTGCGTATCGAATGTTTCGGTATTGCGGAAAAAGGTTGACTTGATGAAAGTATGCACTTTCGGCATACGCTCCACTAATTTCCCCATTGTCCGGGGGTCGTAAATGCTGATTGCCATAATATTTTATCTCCTTTTCTGCTCTTATTCTGTCGGGTTCTCCACTGTACCTCCGCTTGTGGCTACTGCGTTTTCCGTATCCACTAAGAAGATACACAACTTTCTAAACGGTGCTTTAAAATCCGCTGCCGTAGTTCCTGCGGGTACTTCGATTGAATCCCCGAAAAATTCCCCTGTAAGGTAGATTACTACCTCCTGCCCTGCGTCTGCGTTCTCCGCTGCCAATCCGTAGACATTTGCCACCGTATCAGACGTGACGGCTTTTAATTTTCCGTCCGTGCCAAGCACAACGGGCATAAGCTCTAAGATTGTTTCGCCCTCTGCCACCGTGCCCGAATCGGTCACAACGGGGTAATCCCCTGCGTGTACCATTTTGGGGTTGTAACTTCCCAACAACTCTTTTCCTGCTGCCATTTCTCTTTACCTCCTGCTGTTATTTTGTTTCCGGGTATAACTTGTCGATAAGGTCGCCGTAAGGGTCCTCTTCCTCTCCGTTATGCCCTTTGTTCGGTGCGGGTGTAACGTCCTTTACGCCGGAATCGTTTATATCGTCCTCACGGTCATTCAGAAACGACTTGCCCGCCTTTTTCTGTGCTGCCACAATCTGCATAGCGAACGCTTCGGCACTTACAGGCTCTTCATATTTCGCCTTGTTTGCCATATCCTCGAATCCGGGCAGGGTAATTTCATCAATCGCCTTTATCCTTGCCCTCTCTGCGTCCACGGCTGCGGTCTGGTCCGTTCCGCCCATGCCTGCCATAATCTCATTTTTATAGGCATTGGCTACCTCCGGGTGGTCTTTTTTCAACTCTTCCAATGTCATTTTTTTATCCTCCTTGCTGTTTTCTGCATTGGGTTTATTATTATGGCTATTGGCATAGCCTAATAATCCTTTTGGCACGGTATGGAATCCGCTGATACTGATAGGGATTGAATTAACAATTACCTTTTCTGCGTCCTCTACCTCCGTCTGTACCTCCGTAAACATGACTGCGGTACAGAATCCAGCTTCTACCGCTTCCTGCCCCGTGTACCATGTTTCATCTGTCATAAGGCTTTTTATTTCGTCCTCGGACTTATCCGATACCGTCATATAGCAATTAACGATTGATTGTTTTATGGTTTCCAATTCGTCCGCTATCTTTTTCAGTTCGTCCGCCTTGTAATACCCTAATACGCCTGCTGCCGGGTCGTGTATCATAAAGATACCGCCTACCGATATTTCGATTGTGTCGCCTGCCATAGCTATAATCGTGGCTGCGGACGCACACCAACCGTCAATCTTGACCGTTATTTTTGCCTTATGCTCTTTTAACCGTGTGTAAATGGCTACCGCTGCGAAAACGTCGCCACCGCCCGAATTGATACGCACGGTAATTTCTTCAACCGCCCCCAAGGTTTTAAGGTCGTTGTTAAACTCTGCCGGGGTTATTTCGTCCCCGTACCAAGAATAATCCGATATTTCGCCGTACAAGAGAAGTTCGGCGGTGTTTCCCTCTTGGCTTGCCACAAAATCCCAAAACCTGTGTATCTCGCTTTTATTCCTCGGTTTCTTCCTCTGCTGCGTCCTGTCTGTCTGCGTCTTTGTCTGGGTCTGATTCCATATCCCCGTTATCCGCATTGGCTTCCTGCCGTTTCTGCCCTGCATTTCCTCTAACCTCCTTTAGCAATTCTTCCTCACGCTTACGCTGCTTTATATTCCTGTAAAAGTCCGTGCCTGTAAGTTCTGCCGTTTCCCTCTGCCGTGTAGAAAAACCGCCCTCTACCCTCAATTCCGCTGCTTCAACCTCTTTTTTCGGGTCTAACTGCCTCATGCCCGGACCGTTCCACTCTGCGGTACAATATGCGTGTTTGATAATCGGGTCATTGAAAAAGCCGGGGGCGTTTACCCTGCCTTTCGCCACGGCTTCGCTCAACCATTCCTCATAGATTGGTTGGCAGAAGTCCGCCACGAACCACGCCCGATACATCTTGATAACCTCGAAAAATTCCAATATAGCGGCCCTTGACGCTGAATAATTGTTGCTAAACGCCATAATGAGGATTTCGTAGGGTATCTCCAAGGCTGCCCCAATCTGCTTAATTACCGCCATTACAAAGGGGTCAAAGTTCGGGTTGGGTCTGCCCGGATTTACCATGTTTGCCTTTTCGCCCTCCCCAAGGTCAATTACCGCTCCTGGGGCAAGTTCTATACTGTTTTCGTCCTCTGCGTCCACTTGCATTTCGTCCGGCACGGATTCCCCAAGCGGTATATCATCACTCGCCCCCTCCTTTTCAATGAATACCGTAAACAATCCATTGATAACGGCTGCTAATACCTCTGCGTCCGTATACCGCCCAAGCTGCTTTATGGTTTCAATAACAGGGGATAAAAAAGGAACGCCCCGGACTTGCCCGATACGCTCCCGATTCATAACGTGTATTGCGTTCCTCCTGCCTGTTTTCTCTCCAAACGCCTTTACCCTTACCCACTCCCTCGGCTGCCTGTCTTGGAATGAAAGAGGGTGGAATTTTGAGATATGATAGGCTACCACTTCCCCGGCATTGTTCTTTTCCACTCCCTCGCAAAATAAAGGGTTTACCCTCTCTGCGTCCGGGGTGCTTACCCTGTCAGCTTCCACAAGTTCAATCCTTAAATCGTAAATACTCCCGATTCTCTTTGTGGTTGTCATAAGTGCAAAGGAATCCCCACTAAGCAGGGCATTGAGTAACGCCAACTGCTGCAACTGATAAAAATTATCTATCCGCTCAATATCGCAATTTTCGGATTCCGCCCAATGTGCAAACTCCCTTTCTATTGTTTCCTCTAACTCCCTTGCTTCCTCCTGCGTTATCCCTAAAAATTCCTCGTTGATTGTGCTTTTAAGGTGCAACCCCGTACCTACTGCATTTGTCCTAAGCCGTTTTACCGCCCCTGTGGCAATGTTTGACCCTCCGCAATATAAATCCCTGCTTCTCTGCCGTAACGTGTCTACATGCTCTTCTATGTCCTCTCTGTGGCTTCCTCCGCCGTGCGTCCACCCTATAACGGCTTTCTTGGTGGAATTTGCCCCATAGTTCCCATATCCGCTATTGATTAGGCTTAACCTCTGCCTTGCAACCTCTCTTTTCAATGCCCTTTCGGGGGAAATTGCATTTACCGCCCTGTCTAACCAATTCACAACGCCCTTACCTCCTTTCCGTGCTACAAAATCCTGATTCCGTGCTACAATCTTTCGCATGAAAAAAGCACCTTAGAAACGTCTGTGCGTTTCCTTTGGTGCTTTTGCTATTTTATATAATATCATAAAAAATCGGGCAATGGCGGGCAAAGTTTATTTTTCTTTCTTTTTCGGCTTATACCCTATTCCCTTTCCGCCTTTTATGGGCGTTTCCAACGCTTCTTTTATACTCATTCCACGGTTTAATCTGTGTATCAAAGTGCTGCGGTTTATATTATATTCTTTCGCCCATTGTTCCGCACTCTGCATTTTACCTTTGTATAAAAGCCTTATTGTCTGCCTTTTATTATTGTCTTGTGTTTCCCTATCCGCCCATCTGCAATTATCGGGGGAATATCCTTTATCATTCTCCATTCTATCAATCGTTAATTCTTCCGAATATCCGTTATTTAATGCCCATTCCTTAAAATTCAAGAAATTTTTCCACTCTTGGCAGACGGTAATCCCACGACCCCCATAATTTTTATAATCCTTGCTTTTACTATTGGTTGTCCTATTTATCATATTTTCCCAAATAGTGTAAAGCCTTGTGTTGCTCTCTCCGTGGATAGTGTTTCTTTTTCTGAAAAATTCTTTTCCATTCTCCGCTTTAATGCACCCACAAGAAGATATACGCCTTATTGCGTCTGTCGTAGTAATACCGCCACCTCCACAACTGCACTCATACCTCCAAAGAATATTACCGCTTTTATTTTTCCCTACACGCTCTATTACCTTTATTCTTCCTCTTGTGTATCCCGTCATATCATTTATTTTTCTACCCATAATTATAAATCCCTCGGCACAATCCTATACACCCTGTTCCTCCCCTTATTCTTGGCTACGTTCTCCAATGCAGATACCTTATTACTCCAATACTCTATCTGCCTGCGTATTTCGCCCAAATCCGCCCTTGTAAAGGATTTACCCCCTATTGTATAGGCTTGGTTGATTGCAACCTCTGTTTCTGCTTCTAGCCACGTTTCCAAGTGCTTCTTTGCTACTTCTAATGTGATTGCTGCCATTATGTGATACCTCCGCTTCTATTTCCCCGCCGTCTGCCCCTCTTTGGCGGTGTCTGTGTGCTGTTTCCTGCTACCTTTTTAGGTGGCTCTTTTAAGGTCAATCCCGTTATCTCTATTGCTGCCTGTGCATAGTTACGGCAATCTAAAGGCTCATTCCGTTTCGTTTCTCCTGTCAGTTCCCAAACAAAATACGGTCTGCCTTTCTTATACCGTAATACCTGTTTTTCTGCTGTCAACCCCTTAAAATAATCCTCGTCATATCCCCGGATATAGCCGTTTTCATCTTTAGGGAAGTGACAGTATCCCGGTCCCTCTTCCTCAATCTGCAACCTCTGCAATAGCAGGGATTTCCCGGTATCTACCCCCAACGTGAATAAATACGCCTGCTCTCGGTTATTCTTTGACGGTTTCGGGATATATGGGCGGTCTGTGCCGTCCTTTCCCTTTATGGCAAATATCTTTCTTGCCGTCCGTGCCTTGCAGAATCGGTATACCTTATTTGTAAAGTGTCCGCCGGAATCCATGCAGGCACATATGATACGCAATTCCGTACCGTCCGCTCTCTTGAATTTCTGTAATAGAAATTCATCAAGATTTTTCCATATCTCGGCTTGCTTCAAATCCCCGTATATCCTCTTATAGACGATTCCGTATGATTCATGCCCTACGCCCCAACCGACAACCTCAATTTCAAATCTATCGTCCTGCGTGTCAATCCCTGCCGTTATCGCTATGACCTCTTCCGGCACTTCGCAACGGTATTTCTCACGCCGTTTTAACAAATCCTCTTTGTTTGCACTTTCTCCCTCTTCCTCCCAGGTCTGCCCCAACTCGGTATTGACCCAAGATTTCATCAGCTCTACATTTCCCTTTTTTAGTGCCTGGTCCGCTTTGATAAATCCTTTTATAATCTTTTCCCAACCAAGGAACGTAGACGCTAAAGAATTGAAATGAAACCCCCTCACTTTTCGGTTAGGGTACTTGGCTATATATTTCCCCTCGTTAAAATGGTCTTTCCACTCAATTTCAGAATGGATGCAACCGCACTTTGCACAAGCGTATGTAATGCTTTGTACCTCTCCGTCTGCGTCAACCGTGTATGTAAGGTTTCCCCACTCCAACGGCTGCAACTCCCCACAACTCGGACAAGGCACATTCCATTCCTCCATTGTGGAATGTTCGTACTCCATTTCAATACGGGATACTCCTTTTATGGTAGGGGTGCTTGTGTCTACCTCCTTGCGATTCCAGTATGTTGTTAAACGCTTCCCTGCAAGTATAAGAGGGTCCCCCTCCGCCCCTGCGGTCGGTGGGTATGCGTCTATTTCGTCCGCAAGCAGGACACGGATAGGACGGCTTCTAAGTTCTGTCGGGGAATTTGCTCCGGTCATTGTGATACGTCCGCCGGGGAACGCCTTTTTAAATATCGTGTTTCCGCTTGTCCTGCTCTTTTCATTTATCTTATCCCTTAAAGCCGGGGTATCCCTTACCATTGGCATAAGCCTATCTTTGCTTAATGTTTCCGCAAGCGATAAAGTCGGCTGCATACAAAGGATAGTGCATGGGTCATAGTGCATATAGTAGCCTATGGTGTTAAGCAGAAAAGCGTCCGTTTTCCCCATTTGTGCAGCACTCATTACCACGACCTTTTCAATGGATATATCGGTTATAGCGTCCATGATTTCCCGCTGCCACGGTGCTTTTGATGTATCCCAATGTCCGCCCTTGCTGCCGGATTCAGAGGAAAGACGGCGGTATTTGTCTGCCCATTGGGATAATGTAAGGTCGGGCGGTGGCTCTAATACCTTAAATATCCGATTGAAAAGGTCAATCGTTTCCCTCTTCATCTTCTTTTATTTCCTCCTTAAAAACTTCCTCAAAATTTGACAACTCGGCTAACGCTTCCTTTATCCTGCCGTTTAGGTATACAAAGATTTTCGCCTTGTCTGTCATGGTCGCCAACTTCTCGGCTTCCTCTGCCGGAATCGCACTTAAACGGCTTTTAAAATTTATCAGAGTGGCGGACATTATTTTTTCTACGTCCTCCGCTTTGTGCAACTCCCCTTTCTTTACCGACAAGTCCAATTCCTCATTAAGCCTTTTTGCCTTTGTCAGCTTCGCCCGCTCTTTGTTAAGGTCTATATTTTCTTCATTCTCCGGGTTGCGGTCCCTCAAATACTTTATGTAAGCGTGGGTTGCTTCCGCCAACGAATACAAACCGCCCTGCTTGGTCTGCAAGATTCCTTTTTCCGTCAACCTCTGCACATTCTTAGGGGTCATATCTAGGAATTTTGCCACCGCATTTTTATCATATAGTTTCAAAATCCTACCCCCCTTAAAAAAATTTCCGGAATTTTGGAAGTCGATTTTTCCGCCCGGAATCTAGGCAAGTCTTGGGGTCACGGCACCCGCAAGGCTTTCCGCCCCGTCACAGTACCTTTTGCCCTCCGCCTGCTGCCCCGGCGTTGCTTCTTTCCTGCTGATTATTCTATATCGCTTAATCCCTCTTCGTCCTCGGTGTATGTGTCGTCTATCTCCCCCGTGTCCGGGTCTACCTCATACTCTCCCTTTAGCTTCTGTTTCATCAGTGCGTACCGCTTCTCTTCCAGTGAGATACGGCGTTGCTCCAACTCATAGGACTTAATGGAATCCAATAGCTTTATAATGCGTCCGTGTATCTTGTTTAGTTCTGCTTCTAATTTCATTGCCCTTTCAAAGGCAGACGATTTTATGGTGGTTTCCATAGCCACATCAAGGGCAGGCTTCTTTCCCTCTCCCTCGCCCCCTGCATACTCCCCGTATGGGTCGCCGTCCTCATTATCTGCCTTTTTCGGGGTACGCATTTCCACGACCTTATCCGTGTATAGTTGCCCTGTATCATCATTGTTAAGGCTGTTTATACGCTTCTTTAGGTCGTTTTCCTTGGCTATAAGGGTCTGCAATTCCCTTAACATATTATCCGCCGTATCAAGGGTAACGGATTCTATAAGGGTCTTTTCTTCCTCCGTCAATTCGTCAAAATAGACCGTGGAATATGCCCCGTGGGTTTCTGCGTTTTTATTCCTCGGCGGGGCCCCGTGGCCCTTGGCGTTTTGGTTGCCTTTCTGTCCGCCCTTTTTCTTCGGCTTGTTTTCAAGTGCTTCTTTCCACTTGTCTATACACTTCCATTTGCGGACCTTGGCAGAATCCACGCCCAAGGCTTCCGCTATTTCCGGGTTGCTCATTAACCCCTCGGAATCTAAAAAAAGCTGCTTTGCCTTTTCCCGGTTTTCGTCCTTTTTTCGTGCCACGGCAAAACCTCCTTTCGTTTGTTTCTCCATTTTCCGCCGTTCCATTCCCTCGGAATCATCACATTTTTTCAGAATTTCAAAAATGCAACGTCAAAGGGCAGCGGGATTTTAACTTTATCCCTGCTGCCCCTGCGGTATTTTACTTTTGCATTATATCACAAAAAATCGGGCAATGGCGGGCAAATTTTACTTGATGATTTCGCCTATAATTTTGCTTCGTGAAATATTCCTATTTCTTGCAAATTTTCCGCCCAAGGCTTCCAAGGCAACGCACCTTATATTTTTACTCTGCCTTACACTGTAACTAATTTGTTCCGCTATGCGTTCCCATTTTTGACCTTTTATGTAGAATCCGCTGATAATGGTTTTATGTATCGGCGTAAGTGCTGAAATTTCCTTGAAAATCTCCGTCCTAAGTTTTTTCAACTCCTTAATCCTCTTTTTCAGAGTGTCGATACTCTCCCTTGTGTCAGCTTCCGCCAATTTTACGGCAAGTAGAGCCGTGGAATCGGATAGAGTGCTACCGTGGGGCATACCGTCATAGACAACGGCCCCAAGCGGATTATACCCGGCTTCGTACTGCTCTAGCCACTCACTCGCCACCTTTATATCAAGGTCAACATATCTGTAAAACTTTAAGATTGCTTCCACTTCCAAATTTTTCATAATTGCATATCCTTTCTTTTATGGCGGTCTGTATTTCTCATGCCATTTGATACTTGCTACCGCTTTTCTTGGCTTTCCTGCCTTAATCCTGCTGCCGTGCCGTGTCCTCCTGCCCTTGCAGGATTCGCAAATATCTTGTGATACCTCCAACAATCCGCCTATTCCCTCCATAATGTCCTTTAGGCTTGTCATAGTATCATCAAAGGATTGCATTAACTGATTCAGCAAATCGCACGTTTCACTTACTGTTTTCCTGCCCGTGGCAGACAGAACAAGTATAACCGCTTCTAACTCCGTTCCTGCCCTGCTGCCACCGTAATATATGATTCCCTCCCTATACTCGATACGGTCCATACTGCACCGCCTAACTCTGTAAATACTGCTGATACTCTTTTGTCTTGCCCGATACCCAAACAGATAAGGCGTTGGTTACTTTATTTTCCCATTCTGCCGGACAAGGCATATTTCCTTTGTTTGCTTCCAATGCGGACGCTATGACCGCCCTAACCTCCTTTCCGATAAGCGTATATTGACCCATGCCGTATTTTTTAGCAATCCATTCCGTAAAACTCAATCCCTTTTCCTGTACCTCCGGCACATAATCCGGGTAATCGCTCATATCCTGCTGCCCTGGCAAAGGCTTTTCTTCCTCCTGCGGTTCAACTGCTGCCGTTGGCTCATTCATGCCGTTAAATGTTTCCTCGGTTTCTCCCTCTTCGTCCTCCGCTTCCCCCTGTACCTCTTCCGTGGAATCGTCATAAACCAAATCGCCGTTTTCAATCATCAACGCTACAATCCCCGCAAGGTCGGCGTACTCAATCAAATAATTCTGCCATTCCTCATTGATAATCGTTATTCCCTCTGCTGCAAATCTGTAAACAAAATGCCTGCCGTCCTCCAAGTTGATTTTTGAGCCTTTGAAAGTCCTTTCAAAATGCTTTCTAAGCATTTTTTCTATTCCCTCCAAATTATCCTTTACCTTGAAAATATCCCGGTTGGCTTCTCCCTTTATAGCGTCCGTGATAGCCATTTGCACACGCTCCGCTTGTTCGTCCGTGATTTCCGCTTTCTGCTCCTGCTTCACGTCCTTAATGTGCATTTCCCCTTTTTCTTCGTACTGCTGATAGGCTTTTGCCTGCCCCTCCCCGTCAAGCCTGCTAAGTTCATGGGCGGTAGAAATGCCGATATTGCCTTTTTCCAACTCCTGCTTAAATTCCTGGGATAAGTTGTTTTGTATGGCTTCCATTCTGCCAATCTGCGTAGTGGACGTGTTAAGCATTTGTGCCACGATTTCACGGATACGCCCCATTCTTACCCGCTCTTCTTTCGGCTTATCCTTGTTTTCCTCCGTCAACGCCTTTTTATACTCGGTAAGAAGTTCCTTTAACTGCTTTGCCTGCTGCACCTTTTCCCAATCGGTCAATTCCCTTGCGGTGGCGTTGGTAAGAATAAGGCTCAACTTATCCTTTATGGTGTCGGATTCATGCTTGATACGGCACGGCACTTTTCTATACTCTTCCTTGCCCTCCCCTATCAGTTTCAACGCTGCCAATCTCCGGCGGTGTCCTGCGATAACCTCATACTTTCCGTGTGCTTCCGGCTTTACAACTAAATTCTGCTCGATACCGCCCGACAACTCGATAGCGTCCGCCAACTCGTTTATTCTCTCGGTTGTGTAGAAATTATCCTTGCTCGGCATTAAGTCCTCTACATCAAGCATTACAACCTCAAAACTGCTTTCCTGCCCCTCTGCCGGCCCCTGCCCTGCTACCGCCGTTTCCTGCTTCTGTCCTGCTGCCCCTTTGCTCTTTCCGTTCAGCAAACTGTTAAGGTCAAATCCTGCCATTTTCCATTACCTCACTTTCTTTTTTCTGTGTCCGAATCGGTCACGTTACGCCATTTTGCCCTAAGTTCTTTTTTCTGTTCTTCTGATAACTGCAATAAATCTTTCATTACCTTTTCCGTTATTTCATCAGCTACCATTTTTGTAACAATGTCCGTGTGCCTGTCTACTTCCTCCTGCCGGTCCCTCTTTCTTTCTAATTCGTTTTGCAGATTTCTAACACGGTCTCTTAAATCCCATATCTCCGTATTCATACGCACATTATCATCTTTCAACCTGTCGTACACTTCCAGCGGAATTTCCACGGTCGGACCCTTTACCTTAAATTCGATAAACGCCCTATATTCATCTAACGGAATCTTTACCGTTGGTACAATCTCTATCGGGTTAAATCCTGCTAATGTAACGGATTCCTGCTTTGTTTTCTCCGTATAACTATTATCTTTCAATCCCTGCTTCCTCCATTTCTTTTTCAATCTGCTTTATCTCCTGCATAGTCTTTTTCCTCTTTGATATGTACCCCTCGCAATCCTCGGTATCTTTCAGCAAAGAAAACTTGCAAGGTCCCGTATATGCCATGCCCTTAGAAATATGCCTGCTGCAATCTCCGTTACAACAACGATTCCTGCAAAATGTAGGCATATTGCTTGTGTCAACCATGATAATAGGTCTACGCTCCATACTCTCCCTCCTTAACAAATTTCAGCGTCCGGCACTTGGATATATACTATAATCGCTTCTTTCCAATCCAAGGAATCAACCTTTGCCCTCATTAGCGGTAAGGCTTCCTCGTCCGGCAATTCTTCATCTATGCCACACTCTGCATAGTCAAAATACTTTTCAAAAATATCGACCGTATCGGGTTTTCCCTCTTCGTAGAAGATAACGCCGTAATCCTCATGCACAATATATTTATCAATAAGGCAGCTTCCCCAACTTCCCATCCAGTAGCAACAACCATCATCTGCCACAATCTCGCTATCTACCATTGCCACTATTGGCAGGTCCGGGCGTTTCTTTATCAACCCGAATAACTCTTTGAGGTTTTCCGTCTGCTTCTCTATCTGCCCCTTTGCACGGTAGATACTCTTTTTAAGTTCCGCCCTCTGCTCTTCGGGTTTCTTCAAACCCTCTAAATTTACAAGCATTATCTGTACTCCTTTCCTGTTTCCTTATCCTTTAAGACGATACGCCCGACCAACTCAAACCCGGCAAGGCTGATAATCTGCTTTAGCATTGTAATAAGCGTACTCACGGCTTCGTTATGCTCTTTCCGCTTTTCCTCTTTCTGTACCTCATGTATCGCCATTCCTGCGGTCGGGTCGGGGTATCCCTCTGTATTTTTGTACCCTCCCATGCTAAACCTCCAAATACTCACGCACAAACGCCTTGTAATCCCTTGCGGCCCCGGAACGTGGGGAATACTCCATAAGGCTTTCATTTGTAAAAGTAACCTCGTCCGCCTTTTCCGTCCTGCGGATATGCGTTTTAAATACCGGGTAACGCTGATTCTGCAACCATTCCTCCCCCTGCCTGCATACCTCACGGTTATAGAACATTGTCACAAGGCAACCCCTCAATTTCAGTTTCGGGTTAAGCTGCTTGGCGTTGTTTATCTGCTCTTCCAGTTCGTCCATGCCGTCAAAGGCGTAGCCGTCAATCTTAATCGGTATAATAACCTCGTCCGCTGCCACAAGGGCATTGATAACGGAAATATTTATATCCGGCGGACAGTCAATAATGCAATAATCGTACTCGCCCTTTACCTTTTCCAATTCCCCGGCTAATATGGTTGCCTGCTGCCGTTCCTCGTCCTTAATTACCATGAGGTTAGCGGTCAAAAGGTGCATATTTGCAGGAATCGCCTTTAACCGCTCCATGTTCGTTTCCTGCGTCACGGATTCTATGCCCTGCTGCCCGGTCAGAATATCCGCAAGGCTCGGCTTCTCATAACTCCATACACCGCAAGCCTTGGAAAGATTGCCCTGCTTGTCGTTGTCAATAACCAATACCTTTTTACCGTAGTCCTTGGCTAAGATATGAGCCATATTTACCGTTGTCGTGGTCTTGGCACATCCGCCTTTCATGTTGATAACTGCAATAGTTTTCATTCTTCCTTACCTCCTGTTAATATTTTCTGCACTTCCGCAAAGTCCTTTTTCTTAAACCCTCTTAATATCCCTGCAAATATCGCCCCTGCCCGCCTGCCTAACTCCTTATTCATAAAATCAAGGTCGCCTTGCGTGAATATCTTTTTTATGTCCGGGTCATTGATAACCTTGGTTGCAAAAATCAATTCCGTACCGCATAGGGTCTTTACCCCATTTTTGAAATACGCTTTATCCTCCTGCGTCATTTCCACTTTTCCCGCTGCCATTTCCTCCCTCCCTCTCAATCTCTATCAGTTCCCAAGATTCAAAGTTGCTTAACCATATATCCCATACCGTGCCGTCCTCACGGATAACAACCGCCTTATCTATGACCTTTTCCGGGGTCAGCACACGGCATATATGCCCCGCACACTGTTTTTCCTGCGTATAACAATACGGCTCATTACCGCCCTTTTTCACTTTCCCGAAAGAAACATAGGTATTTCCGTTTTCCGCCCCTCTTCGGTGGTAAAACGGCATATCCTCCACACGCATTTTTACCGTATTCCCTTTTACCAATGTCTTATCCTCCTTTAGGTGTGCTTGCACACTTTATACAATCCCCAAGGCTTGCACTCTATAAAATGTGCAACCGCCTTTTCGTTTCGGTGGTCCCCTTATCATGGAATCCAACCGCCTTTCCGGCATTTGTGATAGGCGTTGCAATTTTTCACATTAAAAAATTACGAAAAACCTGTTGACCGTCTACACACTCTCTAGCTTGGTGTGCCCGCTGCTATTTTTTCACTCTATCCCTGCTACGGCTATTGGCTTGCCCTCGTCAGAAAACAGGTTGCCGACCTGTCTTGATAGCGGATAAACCGCTATTTCGGCTATTCAACCGTCCTTTTAATCTGAAATATCATTCCTAAAGCACAATGTAAGAAGAAATCCTTTATTTCCTTTTCCTCCGCTTCGTAATCGGTGGCAACTATCAGAGTGCAATTACCCGCCCAATTACTCCAAGAAATATCAAAATTCATGTAACTGTACCCCTGCAAGCTGTCCTTGATTGCCTTACATTCCCTTTCTGCAAAATATCCCAATTCCTCGAATGTGTATTCTTTCTTCATATCCGGCTACCTCCGTTTGCTTTCCTTTGATGATTCTATTATATACTTATATAAGTATAAATACAACCCGGAAACATCCACAAATATACTTGTATAAGTATAGCCGTTCTTTGTGCAATCTGTATACTTATATAAGTATTATTCAGATTTTGCCCTTTTCCCCTCCAACTCCTGCCGTTTTCCGTTCAGATATTGCAGATATTCCCCGTATGTCATGCCCTGCGGTACTATCCGCCTTTCCGTTTCCTTTGCCTGCTGCACCCTATTCCTCAATACCTCCGCCTTTGATACCCTCTTAGGCTCTTCCTGCTTTGGCGGTTCTTCCGCCTTTATCCCTAACCGCCTTGCCTGCCTGTTCGGCTTGTATTTGTTGTATGTAACCTTATTGCTTTTCGGGAACTGCTGCCCCTTTTTCCTCCTGCTGTTCTTTGCCAATGCTACCGCTCCTTTCCAAACCCTCCGCAATCTCCAATATGCTTTCCATGCACTCCTTTATGTTCGTGTCGGTCCCTGCCGTAATACTTAATATGCTGCTAATCTGCTTTAACCGCTTTATCTGTCGTGTGTCAACTGCTGCCCTCTGCAAACATTCCGGGCAGACTTCCACGACCTCCAAGGCAGGCTTACCGCAAATACTACATTTTTTCATACCCTCAACCCCTGCCCTAATCCTGCTGCTTCCCCACACGCCAACAAATAAGCCATTAACCATACAAAGGCAAAGAATCCAACCGTAACAACCAACGATACAATAAGCAACTTGATTAAGAACGGCTTTAACTTCTCCCTGGTCCAATACCGAAACACGGTCTTATAAAATGTTTTCCTTTTCTCTTTCACTTTCTGATACCTCCGTCAATGCGTCTAAAATCCCCAAATACACCCTTTCTGCACAAAAGACACATATACTATTGCCTATTGCCCTATAACGTGCCGTATCGGCTATTTCCGTGCCGTCTGCACCGTATTTCGTCCAGTTATCCGGGTATCCCTGCAACCTCTCACACTCTACCGGGGTCAATCTGCGTATAACATAGATAACACGTTGTACCGCCTTTTTCAGAATATCCTTTATGCTTCTTGGCTTGCTAGGGGTATTCTCCTTTGTCCTGTGGCTCTCGGTTATGATTGTTTCCGACCCTCCGCCGTAATCCCCCCCCTGCTGCCCTCAATGTGCCGTTTACCTCTGTTTCCCTATATCCGCCGTGTTGGTTTAATTCAAAGGCTTTTTTATTCTTTTCAACGATTATCCCCGTGCCATTATTTACTATTTTTGCCTGCCCTGCTAATACCGTGCCTGCAATGTCCGATTCCTTATAATTTCCGAACTGCTGCCCCTCATAGTATTTAACCTCTTTGCAGACTAAAGGCGTATCGCCCCTTATAGTGCTGTTTTGGTCTGCCGTAAGCGTACCGCTTGTGCTGCTCTCCCTGTATCCGTGGTGCTGATAGGCTTCGTAGAAAACGCTGTGTACATCCGCCGTTGTAAGTGTCGGGCATGGTCCCCCGACTTCCCCAACGCCTAATCCGTTGCTTGCCTTATTCCGGGTCACTTCATCACGCAAGGGTATAACGCTTTTCTTTTCCATGAATACCGCCCCTCTGCCACCTGTCATAATGGTAGGTGCTTTTTCTTCCTCAAATCCTAACCCTTTGCCCTCTCCGCCTTGGTTATATGTAAATCCTGCAACCGTCCGCTTTTCGTGCATTACGCAAGGTATTTGACCGCCTGCACTTCCCATATTCTGCAATAGCGTAGGGGTCTTATCCTCGAAAGTCCTTACTACGCTGTCAGCGTGTGCAAAGTCCAACCCGATTATCTCCCCCCCCTGTTCCGCTATTTTCTGCTCTAAGGCTACCCGTAGATTCTCCGGCAACTTCCGCCCTTTCGCCTTTGCTCTTCGTATGATACCCAAGCAGGCTTTCGGACTTAAAGAGTATTTCTCCGGCACGTTGTCCTCCAAAATCTCCGATAAGGTAGATTCTCTTTCTACGTTGGGGTACTCCCCAAAATTGAGCGTCAAGCACTCTCCAAGCTGCGTCAACCTCTCCCCCTCTAACCATTCCTGCGGTTGCCCACCTGCCACTTGCAGGCATTGGAATATTGGTTTTTGTGACTTTTTCAAGCACGGCTCTAAAATCTGCTCCGTCTGCTGATGAAAAAGCACCGGGTACGTTCTCCCAAATAATGAAAGTTGGATATTTACCATTTGTTGCTAACCTCATTTCCTCTATGATTCTGATTGCTTCCATGAACAACCCGGAACGGTTGCCCTTTAACCCCTTTCTCTGCCCTGCTATGCTTAAATCTTGGCACGGACTCCCGAAAGTGATTATATCCACGGGTTGTATTTCGTCGCCTTTTAACTCCGTCACGCTCCCAACGTGCATAACCTCCGGGAATCGGTAGCGTGTTATATCAATACAACTCGGCTCAATCTCTGCGGCCCATATCGGCGTTATCCTGCCCGTTAGCTGTGCTGCGTAGCAGAAACCGCCGATACCGTCAAATAGGCTGCCTAGTGTCAATTCCTGCAATATTACCGCCCCTTTCTTTTCTTCTTTGCTTTCTGTTTCTCCCTATACTGCCTTAAATATTCTTCCTGCTCCCTGTCCTCTTCCTCTCTGTCTGCTTCCCGCTGCCGGTCCCACTCGTCATTATCTGCTGCCCTGCTTAATGCGTGGACCCATAGGACGGATACAGAAACAACGATTATCAGTATAATAACGATTCCTGCTATCACTCCTGCCAATCCTCCAATTTTTTAACCCTCGCCTGCAAGTTGGCTATGGTTACTTTCATTTCCTCAATCTGATAGGGCAATACATCCGTATTCTCAAACATATAGAGGACTTCAACCGCCCTTTCCGTGCTTACTCCGTCTTTCAGCCTTGGCTTTTTGGTCTTGGGATCAACCTCCGTAAGCCTGCGGTTTTCATATTTCTTTCTGCTTTTCTTTTCCGGTCCAGGCATTGCCTTTTTCATCATGCCATAGCAGGGAATACAACCGCTCAATATCCTGTCAACTGCTTCCATAGGCTACCTCCTAAGATTCCAATATCTCGCCCATTTGATTTAAGAGCGATTCCGTTTTACCGACTGCTGCCGTCTTGCGGAAATATACCTTACCCTCTTCCTCCTGTATCTTTTTCCAAAGAATCGGTATCAGTATCTTTGTGGAAAAAATCATGTGCGTTACGGTTGGTGCTTCTACGATACGGTCGCACATTTGTATGTAAATCTCTGCTGCCGTGGCGGTATTGACCCAATCCGGCGTTTCTTTCTTCGCCTGCTCGTATATGGGCGTTTTTCTGTATTTCTCCGCCAAGTCCATGATGATTTCTTTTGCACGGTCTGTAAAATCTACCGTTCCGTCCTCTGCTACCTCCGCAATCCCCAACAACTCAATAATCATATCCTTATCGCTCATGCCTGCCCCTCCGTAAATATCCCCGTGTCTATGTTCTGTAAGAAGTGTACCGCACCGTCAAACCTTACCTTGTATTCCTCTATATCATCTGCTTTCAAATACTGCCGTCCGTACATTTCTTTCATATCACGCCATACATTCCAAGGGATAAAGAAAAAATCATCTTGTATACTGATACAGACACCGCACAACGCCCCTAATCGGTTGTGCTTCTCCAATACGTCCATTTGCGTATCTGTAAGGACGTTCCGGGTTATCCTGTCTTTCCCTGTCCTCTTCGCTTCAAACATGATAGAACGACCGCCGTATAATGTCCCTTGAAAGTCGGGTTGTGCGTGCGTGCTGAAACGCCCCGTAAATTCCCCCGTCCTATGGTTTTTGCTCGTCACACGGAACGGCTCCGGCGTTTTGTCTATCGTGGCTATACCTTTCTGCTCGTACATCCTGCACCCTGCAAGTATTTCACGCTCAAAATGCTGCCCTTGGGCGTTGTTCTGCTTGTTTTTATACTGCTGCCTTATCTTCTCTACGTCTATTGGCATATCTCTTGCCTGCTGCCATTTCCGCAATTCTCTTTCCGTGTCCGAATCGGTCACAAATCCGCTATTTCTCACGCTTTAATACCTCCCAATCAACTAATTTCAGTACCTTTGTATCGTTAATCTCGTACATAAAGGTTACTTGATTCCTTTTAACGGAATGTACCGCCAATATATCCGTTATTGTTACCTCTGCGGACCTTGCCGTAACCGGTCCGCCAACTATTCCGATACCTCCGTGTAATGTTATATTGACCTTATCCCCTACCTCATAAGGGGAATGTGCTACAAATCCTGCTGCCTGCATATCAACAACCGCTCCTTTCTGTAATCTCATGTATTTTCAATGTGTAATACTCTTTTCCCGGCTCTGCTCCCCATTCTTCCCGACCTGTCTTAATATCCAAAGTGCAACGTGCTACAAATTCCGGCTTATCTCTTCCGTACCCATTCCTAAATTTGATTTCCCTTTTGTCGGTCCCATAAGGTATATTGGAATAAGGGTACATATCAAATATTTTCTTGAAACGGCTTGTATAATACGGCTTTATCTCCCTGTATTCCTCTCCCTTTTCCCCGGACAGAATCATATAAAACCATTTCCCTATTGTTGGCAGGGTCAACATTTCCTTTCCCTCCCCTCTTCCATTTTCTTATAGCAATAAAGTGTTGCTTTTGCGTCCTCTAAAGAATCATGTGCTTTAAACTCATATCCGTAGTATTCCGCACATTTGCTAAGTTTCTGCCATTTGTACGAATCGTGGTAGCTGTCGTATTCTCCGTAGATTCTCGCAAACATTATCATAGGGTCAATCCATTTTCCGGGGTCTATGTAGATACCGTAGGCTTTCAAGAATCCGTTTTCAAAATCCGCATTGTAGGCTATCACATTATCCGCCTTATTCAGAATTTCCGTTACCGCCTGCACATAGCAGGAAAAGGGGCAGCAGGCTTTTACTTTCTGCGGTGTAATTCCGTGTACCCTCTGTGCGTCCTCCCAACTGTCCTTATTGTTCGGTCTGCAATACGCATTAAGCAGGGTATTAAATTCCTCGTCTATGATAGATACCTGTAAAACTTCGTCCTTTCCTGCTCTGAATCCCGTTGTTTCAAAATCAATCGTTACAATCATTTGATACCTCCATTTTCTTCATGCCTACTTTTATTTTTTCTGAAAGTAATATCTTCCTTGTCCGTTCATTCCCATATATTCCCGCATAGTCTATATCTCTGTAACATTCAATTCCCAAGCCATGCAGATTAAGCCAATCTATGATAAACCAATAACCTAATCCGTTTTTGCTCGGCTGCCAATATCCGTTATCTCCAAATTCCCCGCCCCTCAATACATAATCCGCAAGTTTCGGCTCTTCAATCTGCAACCGTGCTATACGGTCCTTGTCTTGCGTGATTCCAAACAAGCAGAATATACAACCCGTCCTTTGGCAACCCGTAGTATAATACCGACCCTCTTTTTTGCTAAAAACCACTCTTCTATATGCTTTTGCTATTTCCAAATTGTTTTCCGCTATATACTGCAAAATATCATTTTCCACCCAAAACGATAGCGGATTACTTACTGGGCTTTCATGTCAAAACCATTGCAACCGTTTTTCATCCACTGTTGTTTCCGTAATCTGCTTTCATCTGCCAAAGTTCCTATAATAGGCTTTTTATCATGCTTTTTGCTGAATGTCTTTGCAGGCTTTTTCTTCATCACATTGCAGCACATATGAGATATTGAAAACGGGGCATATAGCAGGAATTTCCACTTTTCTTGATTGTATAGGCTTTTCCTGCCCTCCTTATTAACCGCCGTTCCCTGCAACTTTGCCAATCTGTAAGAATAATATCCTTTGTCCGATTCCAAACCTTTCCTTGCCTGTGAAACGCACTCGGCAACCTCTTTACTGATAAGCGGGTATCCATACTTTAAAATCACTTCCCTAAAACTCATTTCGGGTCTGATTGTTGTTACATTTTCCTTACTTCTTGCAAACAATCCGATTGAGGGATATTCTAAGCCAGTATTTACAAATACCGCTTCAATGTTCGGGTACATCTCACGGACGATATGTAATAATACCGTGCTGTCCTTGCCACCGCTGAATGATACATACACCCCGCTTTCCCCATACTCATTGACCCAACCCCTAATCCTTGATTGTGTCATTCTGATTTTTATATCAAGTGGTAGGCTCTGCATTACCCTTAAATCATCTTCGGTATGCTTATATCCTGCTGCCATGCCTACAATCCCTCCAATCTCTGCTTTATCCAAGGTCTTTTATTTATGTACTCTTTCCAAGTTTCTTTCCTATACAGATTTCCGTATATGTAGCGGTCGGTAAATTCAAGCTGTGCTTTGTTCGGGCGGATACCCAACCCCTCGTTACGCTCCGCCTGGGCGTATAGGTGTATGCCCTTATGTTTCTTCAACTGCTGCACCCTATAATCTGCTTCGTCTAGGTCTTTCCTCACAAGCAGATAGACAAAGAGCCGATACGGCTTAATCCCCCTTTCCGCCAATAATCCCGCTACCCTGTCAATGTGCTTTACTTGGCTTACGGTATCGCAAGAAAACCGAATATACTTTATCCATTGCAGGCTTGCCAATACGTCCGCTATTTCCTCCGTTACCAATCGTGCGTCCATTCCTTGATTAAGGTCTATTCTCCACCCCTTGCCTGCCATATCCTTTAGCTGCCCTATGCCGTATTCACTTGCTAATATGTTGTTATCCATTAAGATTAAATCCGGCGTATCGTACCGTACTAATTCCGTCCAACGTCTGTAAGGCTTTATATTTCCCTCTTTCCTCGGAACGTAGCACCAAGGGCATTTATTGGGGCAACCCCTAGTAATGTAGCCTATCGCATAATCACAATCGGGGTATATGGAATAGTCCGGGTACATATCATCTATTTCCTGCGGTAGTTTCTTTTCTATGTCGTAGCCTGTACCGCCTTTTATGGTATCCGGCGGTAGGTCTTTGTTTTCCTCCGTAAAATCGAATATCTTTGACGAATAGACCAAATCGTAATCTTTTGCAGGGTCCCACCACTCCACGGAATCCCCCTTTGCCTTGTGGTATGCGGATATTTTCATAAGGGCGTAGTTTGGGAATGTCTTTTTATGCTTGAAATGCTCTTTTTCGCTGTCATGTAGTCCAATAATCAATCTTTATTCCTCACTTCCTTAATATCCTTACCCACCGTGTTTTTAACTCCTGCGGTATCTCCTGCCCTCTATCCCTTTCCCCCGTCCAATGCGTTCCCCCTGCTGCCCCCTCGCAAATAAAATTACTTGCTTTCAAACTCGCTCCGTCCTCACTTTGCAGAATATAAGTGATAATTTTCCTATACCCCATTTCCTTTGCAATCCTGCAACAAGCACCATATAGCATTGAACAAGCGTTTTTTGTTCCGTCTGTGCATAGTCTATTTATTTCGCAAGTAAAGCCATTATCTAAATATCTGCTTACAGGTCTGCCACATACCGCACAACCTATAATCGTATCTCCTTTATATAATCCAACGGCAAACTTGCAGCCTATTGTAGCTTTATGATGTCTGTGGTATTGGTTGATAAAATTGCTTGCCTGCTTTAGGGTTATTGGTCTGATTTCCATTTTTACCCCTTGCATTTTTATCTTTTCTCTTATCAACTGCTTTATATCCTGTTGCATACCGTCACTTCCTTATTTTCCGCAACCGTAGGTAGACGCTCCACCCGGTATACTCGTTATACTGAAAATCTATCTTTGTAGGCTCATACCCTTTATACTGCTTACGCCATACCTCTTTATCTTCCGGGGTCTGTGCCAATGTCCGCAACTTTCGGAAACTATATTTATGGTCGTTTTTCTTCTCCTTTGGCTTTTTCAGATTCATAGAGGTAGACCACTTTTTGCAACCCTTTTTCCTCTTGTTAATATAGTTTACCAACCCCTCTATACCGTTCTCGTTTGGCTGCAATCTGTCACAATTCACGAATCCCAAATAATCTACGGTTTTCCTATATTCCGGGTCATTCTGTGCCTTTTTCCAGTTAATCCGGGTTGCACTCCACATCAATTCCAAATCGTCACGGCTCAACCCTCCATTTATGATAATATGGTGGTGGATTCTAACCGCCCTTGTCTGCTTATCCTCCATGCCCTCTAGGGTCAACTGCCCCTCTTCATCTTCCGGCGTATATTCCGTGACAAGCATATACTTTAAGTCCTGCCCCGTGACCCTCTTCATTCTCCTTTTTACCCTGTCAAGATAGTTGTGTACGTTCCTTTCCGCTTCCTCCAAGGTTATAGGTAAATGCTCTTCGTTATAGGTAGCTGATATATGTAAATCGTCCGCTCCAAAGTTGGTATTGGCTATCTGTACGAACCGCCTTTTACTCCGCTTGTCATTCAGATTCTTTTGAGCCTGTGAGGACTTCCCCTTTTTCCCCTTGCCTGCTTCCGGCATATTGGTAACGGGTACTATATCAACCTCTAAATATTCCTCCCCGCAATAAATCCTTTTCTCTCTTATGAATTTTTTTCTTGCCATTCCTGCACTCTCCTTATACTACCCAACCCCTCCCCTCATAAAGGGTACATCAACCTAACCATATACTTATATAACTATATGTACTTATATAAGTATATAATATAGTATTGTCCTTGATGTTAATACCCCATACAAGGTCCGAAACGTGCCATTTCCTACACGTTTTCAGAGGTTGCTTATTGACTTTCCATAAGCCTTATAGTATAATTTGAGTAGGTGTGATTATTGCTATAAGGCAATGAAAGGCGTTTGCGTATGCCACTATGCAAACGCCTTTTCTTTTTCTCCTTTCCTATAAATTTTCGTTGCAAAATCCATTGTAAAGAATCCGCCACAATCCTTATGCCGTGCCACATAACAGCAACCAAGCGTAACATATCCGCATTTTAAGCAAGTCATTTTCAGAAACGGCAACGGCGTAGCCATTACGTTTAATGAGGGCAGATACGGCACATTCAGACCGTTTTCAACGTGGTATCTCATGCCCTCTATGAAGTCCGGGTAATCTACCGTATTGCCGACTATGCTTATATCCCCTGCCTGCAAGCGTCCTAGTGCCACTATTTCGCCCCAAACCACATCAACCGCCGTTTCTTCGTCCTCCACGACAAAGTACCCTATTTCGTCCTCTGCTTCATGTAAAAGAATGTCCTGCGTGTATATCCTGCTGCCCCTGCTGTCAACCGCTGCCGTGCCTTTGCAGAGGGTGGAAATATCCACGGCGTACACATTTGCACCCGGATAACCGCCCTTGTCTATGTAGTGACCCACGGGGCGTAATGCCCCGTTTGGTCGTTTTGGCGGTTCTGTCAGATATTCGCCGTACACCCATATAGGGTAGGGCGTACCGCTACTCTTTGCCCTTGCTTCCATTACCGCCCCTTTCCGCCCTTGTGTGAATATCCCCGACAATCCGCATACGCTCCGTATCGCACACGCCTTTCTTATCCACGCACGGTAGCAGGATATAGGTTTTTCCGTCCTGCTGCCATTCAAAGGCTATTACCCCCTGCAACCTCACTTTCACGGTCTTACCGTCAAATCCGGGCAGGGTGTTATATTCCCGGTCAACCGTAGTTTCGATTACCGTAAACCGCCGTTTTTCTCCGTCTACCTCCAACTCCGTAATGTCGCCCGTGAAAATCTCCGTGCCTGTTTTGTCCGTGTAGCCGGTCCCCCTGCCAAGGGTTGCGGGGTTAATTTCCGTAAAATCGCCGTCCGGCGTTCCCATTTCCCCGATTTCTTCCGTATCGAATCCGTAAGAGGGCAGACCGTAAACATAATAAAATCTGTCCTCCGCCTTGTTGTACGCCAACGCCCTATACTTCATCTTCCGCCCCTCCCTTTCCTTTGTTGAACAAATAGCCGTTCCTGTATGAGATATTGCCGTTGTCAAGCTGCACTTTGTAGAATCCTGCACTTTCTTCCAATACCTCGTACTCCCTGCCCTCGGTCAACCCAAAATCGCTTACCTGTGATATTACTTTCACTTTCCGCCCTCCTGCTTTTTCTTAGGACACCACGCCGGGGACGTTTTTATAGGTACTTCGCCCGAAAACGGCTTACCGTACCCAAGGAAACCGGGCATTTTCTGTATCCTATGGTCTTTGAAATAATCCAAAATATATTTTTGGTCGGGGTGTTCACAAGAAAAACTCGACCTTGTATTACTCATTTTCCTAAACCCCTTGCAATGCTCGCAATCTGCACATCTGATTTTATCCGCCACGCTTACCGCTTCTTTCTTCTCATGGGGTGCTACCGCACCCCTAAACAGTTATTCAGTAATCAGTTTGCCGTTTACCTCATAAAAAGCGGAGCGGAAACCCACGCTGACGCCAGAGCTGGAACGGGGATCATTCAAGTGGAGGGCAGACGGCCCCGAACTGGACGTATCGCGGAAACCCGACCCCCGGAAAGGCAGATATTCCCCCTCGGTAGCGTCAAACCATACATAGGTATCCTTTTCCTCTTTTACGCCGTTTTCGGGCAGGATTCCCAAGTAGCGTAACGCCTGCGGTATCTCCTGCAAGTCAACCTTTAAATCCTCCCAAGATACGCCGTCATAGTCCGGGGTGTAGTCCTCGCCTGCTGCCTTGTCGGTAATCGTGATTTCCCCGCCCTCGACATTAACCCTCACGGTGCTTTTACTAAACCTGTCCGCTATAATCCTCTGCCACTTCTTGCTATCCCTCGAAAGGTCGCACCCTGCCAAGGCTGCGTCATTGTTCGGTATGTACTCCAATACGCCGTCTACGATACGCACCCCTGCCAACCATTCCCATACCAAGCCGTTAAGGTCTGATACTCCGTATACGGTGTGGTCGTGATTCCATGTATCCGGGCCGCTCCCTGTAAGCGTCCTGCCATATCCGCAACCCTCACGCTCCCCCTGCTCTTCCTTGTGGTAATAGTCATTTCCCCAATCCGTATTACCGTGGGGCAACGTGCCTTTCTTCCGGCTCTCATTTAACACATATTCCCACTCGGTAGCGGTCATTAAGTGCCACCCCTCGCCCTTTGTCCGGCAAGCTGCCAAGGCTTCATCAAAGGTAATTTCCGTTGTCGGGTCTACCATTGGCAGACTGTACGCCCTGCCCTTGATTACCTTATTGGGGTACTTGGAAATATAGATAGCGTCTACCTCTTTCCCTCCGATAATGAACATTTCCGGGGTAACTGCTGCCCTCGGATTCTCAAACCGGACCATAATAGAGGGAATCCCCCTATCATCAAAAATCACTACATTGTTGTGCTTGATTGCTTCGCTCATTTCCTCTTTTCCTCCTACTTTTTAGAATAAATTGAATGTAACTTTATGCTTCCTCTCCGCCTTATGCTTTCCTCGGTATGCAATCCCGAATCAAAGAACGCACAAAACGTAGTACCGCCGATTACGCTTGTCGCCACAATGTACGACCCGATATTATGAAACTCACACTTTTTCACGTTCCTATACGCTACCGTGTGCTTTTCCGTTTTGCTTGCCACGCTATCCCTCCTTTCCTGCGGTCATTCTCTCTATTGCCTGCTGCTCTTCCTGCATATCCTGTACCGCCTGCCTAATCTGCCTGCAATCCTCTTTCAGACAATCCGCCACGGCTTCCAATGTTTCCAACGGCAACGCTTCATCTACTACCACGCTACCGACCATATCCGCCAATTCCCTAGCCTTTTCCTGCAACGCTTCCGCCGTCATTTCCATACCTACACCGTCCTTTGTGCGACTTCTGCCCGATAGGGTGTACCTCCACGCTTTAACTCGTTGTAGATAGTCGCACGGTGGACCCCGATAGTGTCAGCAATTACAATCACTCTCGCCCCCTGCTCTTTCATTTTTTCAATCCGTTTTCTGTCCTCATAGTTCAATCGCCTATTACCTTTTCTCACGCTTTCTACACCTCCTATCGCTCCAAAATAAAAAAGGAATGTGCCAAAAGTCCTAAACCCTTGACACATTCCCTATAAAATCGTATAAAAAAAGAAATGCGATAGAGTTTAATAACTCTTGTCGCATTTCATTTTACAATGAAGCTTGAAATTCGCCCGTTACAGTATATGCACAATCCTTGTCTTTCATACAGCCAATTCTTCACATATGGGCATCCAAAAGTTTCTCCAATTCCGCATACGACTCCACCCGGTTAATCGCCTCCCTAAGCTTCGCCGCGCCTTCCATCCCCTTCGTATACCATGCCACATGCTTACGCATTTCACGGATACCGATAAAATCCCCCTTGAACTCCATCTGCAGTCTTGCATGCCGCAGCATCGCGGCCTTTACCGTTTCCGCACAAGGACGCTTTGGTTTTATTCCCGTCCCGCCATATTCTGCAAGTTCACGGAATATCCATGGGTTTCCTTGCGCGCCGCGCCCAATCATCACGCCGTCGCATCCCGTCTGCCGCATCATAGCCAGCGCCGTTTCCTCGGAAATCACATCGCCGTTCCCAATCACAGGAATTGACACCGCCTCCTTCACCTGCCTGATAATCTCCCAGTCCGCCTTCCCGGAATAATACTGCTCCCGTGTCCTTCCATGTACGGCAATTGCCGCCGCGCCTGACGCTTCCACTACCTTCGCAATCTCCACAGCATTGACATGGGCGTCGTCAAACCCCTTCCGTATCTTCACAGTGACCGGTTTCTGGATTGCCCGCACAGTCTTGCTGACAATCTCCCCCACCAACTGAGGATCCTTCATCAGCGCAGAACCCTCCCCATTCCTTACCACCTTAGGAACCGGACAGCCCATGTTGATATCCAGGATCTGGAAGGGAAGCTCTTCAATCTGTTTCGCCATCTCGCTGATAATATCCGGCTCCGCTCCAAATAGCTGCAGCGACACGGGATATTCCTCAGGATGGATGGCAAGCAGCGCCTTCGTGTTCTTATTCTTATACTGTAACGCCTTCGCGCTGATCATCTCCATACATAAAAGACCTGCCCCCTGCTCCTTGCACAAAAGCCGGAACGGCAGATCCGTGACCCCCGCCATCGGAGCGAGGATGTATGGGTTTTCAAGTTCAACATTTCCTATCTTCATACCGCTTATTCTTTTCATAAATAAAACGCAATCCCTTTAGCGTTAACTGCGCATCGTAGATATCAATCACATCCGTCTCCGCCGCGATCATTTTCCCAAGGCCGCCGCTGGCGACCACTTTCGCATCCGCATAACCGGATTCTTCCTTAATCTTCCTCACAATATATTCCGTCTGTCCAATCTGCCCATATACCAGTCCCGCCTGCATGCTGGCCACCGTTTCCTTTGCAATGATAGAGTCAGGCTTTTTGATTTCAATCGCCGGCAGCATTGCCGCCTGTTCGGTCATGGCATGGGCAGAAATCCGAATACCCGGTGCAATTACAGCACCCTCAAAGGTTCCGTCCACGCCCACGATATCGTAAGTCGTGGCAGTCCCGAAGTCAATCACGATGACCGGACCTCCATAGAGTGTATACGCCGCCACCGCATCCACAATCCGATCCGCGCCCACCTGCTTAGGGTTCTCCGTCACAATCCGGATGCCTGTCTTAATCCCTGCCGACACCACCATTGGCTTGATGCCGAAATACTTGATAAGCGCGCTCCCAAGAGAATGCATGATATCCGGCACAACGGACGAAACAATCACAGCGTCAATATCTCCGCTATGGATTCCCTGCCGTTCAATCAGCTCCTTCAAAGTAATCCCATATTCGTCAGACGTCCTCGGCAGCTTCGTTGTCATGCGGAATGTACCCGACAGCTTCTCCCCTTTGAACACTCCCATCGTAATATTCGTATTCCCCACATCTATGACTAATAACATCTTCTCCTCCATTCATCTTTACAGCCGTCCGACCGCTTACCCTTCCAGAAAAAACACCTTGTAATACATCTGCAGAGCCTCTAACAAATCCTGCTTCTCCCGCTGCAGCTGTTTGATCTTCAACTGGCTCCCAATCTCGTCAAACATGGGGTCAAATTCCTCCGCCGTCACTTCAAAACACAGATTCCCGTCCTCCTCATAGACCAATGTAAGGATTCCTCCCACATCATTTACGTAGAGTACGCACATAATCTTCAGCTCATCCTTGACGCTCCCCGGCAGCTGCTCAAAATCCGGGTTCAGATAATATTTCTCCTCATAGGAATTCGCGCCGCAGAGCACCACTTTCCCATCATACATAACCATATACCCCTCTCACGGACACTTCTCCGGCATAGACTGCCCTTTCCTGCCCCTCTGTCCGCACAATCAGCTCTCCTGTGTCATTAATCCCGACTGCGTGCGCCTCATACTCATTCCCCGGCTCTAAGACCCTCACATCCTGATTCCGGTTTACCAACAACTGGTTATACTTCTTTCTCACACCAGACAAATCTTCCGTCTCAAGAAATGTCCCATAACAAGACTCAAACTGCTCCATCACAGCGGCAATCAGCTCCGCGCGCCGGACGTTTGCGCCCAGCTCCAGTTTCAATGACGTTGCCTTATCCCCCAGTTCTTCCGGGAACGTTTCCTGATTCACATTAATCCCAACGCCAATGACGACATAATTAATAAAACTGACCTCTGTACTCATCTCCGTCAAAATCCCGCACAGTTTCTTTCCCTGGTAAATGACATCGTTGGGCCATTTAATCCCGCAGGCAAGTCCCGTGACCTTGCGAATCGCCTCTACCACGGCCACCGCCATCAAAAGCGTCAGTTGGGGCGCCTTGCCCGGAAGGAACTTGGGGTGCAGCAATATGGTCATATAGATGCTGGTTCCTGCAGGCGACTCCCATCCCCTGCCCCTTCGCCCTTTTCCCGCCATCTGCCGTTCCGCCACGAAAAGCGTACCGTGTACGGCGTGTTCACCGCCTTTCTCCCCGGCATCTTTGGCGCGGATATTGGTAGAATCCGTTTCTTCATAATAGACCACCTGCCTGCCCGCCCACTCTGTCCGGACCAGGCTTTCAATCTCCGCCTTAGACATCACATCAGGGCTGCCCACCAAACGATAACCCTTGTTGCGCACAGCCTCAATCTGATATCCCTCTTTCTTCAAATGCTCAATCACTTTCCACACAGCCGTCCGCGACACCTGAAATGCGTCACAAAGCTGCTGTCCCGACACATAGCCATTACTCTCCTTTAACAAACGCAAAATCTCTGATTTCATGCTCTCTCGCCCAATGTTGCAGCCATTACTGCCTTAATCGTGTGCATCCGGTTCTCCGCCTCGTCAAATACCTTCGACTGCGCTGACTCGAATACCTCGTCCGTCACTTCCATATCCTCAATGCCGAACCGCTCATGAATATCCTTACCAATCTTCGTCTTCAAATCATGGAATGCAGGCAGGCAGTGCAGGAAAATCGCCTCTTCCTTCGCATTCGCCATGACGTCCTTCGTCACCTTATAAGGGGTAAGCTCCCGGATTCGCTCTTCCCAGACTTCATCCGGCTCGCCCATGGATACCCAGACATCCGTGTAGATGACATCCGCACCCTTTGTCCCTTCCGTCACATCCGAAGCCAGCGTAATCGTTCCCCCGCTTTCTTTTGCATATCCCCGGCAAGTCTCCACCAGTTCCTCATTGGGGAAATATTTTTCCGTCGTACACGCCACAAAATGCATTCCCATCTTCGCACAGGCAATCATCAGAGAATTGCCCATATTGTACCTCGCATCCCCCATATAGACCAGTTTTATTCCTTTCAGATATCCGAAATGCTCGCGGATCGTCAGCAGATCCGCCAACATCTGCGTCGGGTGGTATTCATTAGTCAGGCCGTTCCAGACCGGTACGCCCGCATATTTTGCCAAATCCTCCACAATCTCCTGTCCAAACCCACGATACTCAATTCCGTCATACATCCTGCCAAGAACCCTTGCCGTGTCCTCGATGCTCTCCTTCTTGCCAATCTGGGAGCCGCTTGGGTCGAGATAAGTCGTTCCCATGCCCATGTCGTGGGCCGCTACCTCAAAGGAACATCTGGTTCTGGTACTTGTCTTTTCAAAAATCAAGGCAACATTCATTCCCCTGTACTTGTCCACCGGCACGCCGTTTTTCTTCTTTTCCTTCAAATCCTCCGCCAAATCCAACAGATAAGTAATCTCCTCCGGCGTGTAATCCTTTAACGTCAAAAAGCTTCTTCCTTTTAAATTCATCGCCAATCCCTCTCTTAATCCTGTTAGTATATGGACGAACCTTGGAAGGTTCATCTTATCGTTCAACGCTTCGTATTTTTTCCAGACCAGATCGTATAGCTGGTCTACGGTGTATATCTGGTATTTGGGAATCTGCAGCAGCTTTGCCGCCGCCTCCAGCATGCCCATAAATAAGTCTTTACTGCTGAAACCAAGGGGTAATTTCAGGACAAATCCAATCTCTGCCTTTTCAATCTCCCGCATATCCGTGAGTAGCCCGTCGAAATACGCCTCGTCATGGGTCTGCTCCAAATAGTAAATGGTTCCTTCCAGTCCATACAGCATCCGTTTCGCATCGTAATAGCCAATCACAAGATTCTGCCGGCTGCGTTTGCCCGAGAATTCAATGATACTCCCAAGCTTTACCCTTGGGGCAATCTCGTACTTCTCGCTTTCCTGGGGCATCCGTACCCGCGGCTCCCGCCCAGGGCCATAGATGCGCACGGCTATAATGTCCTCGTATCCCCGTTTTACCAGTGAATTTAATGGTACATTATTCACCACGCCCCCGTCAATATATTTCTTGCCCTGAATTCTTTCATTTTTAAATCCGATCAGGTAGGCGCTGGCCAGCAGGAAATCTTCCAGAAACCCCTCAGGGATATCTTCAATACTCAAATCCAACTCCTTGAATTCTGACAGGGAAAATGTAAGCAGGCAGAATTCCTTACCGCAGCGCCGAATCGCCTCCTCATCCACCGTCTCATGGATTAATTGGCGCAGCGGCGTCACGTCTACGCCTCCGTCTTTCAGCATCTTCCATCCTTCATTCAGGAATTCTTTGACGGTCGTCTGCTTCCGGAACAGGCGTTCCATCCACTCGTCGTCTACGTCCATGACGGTCGAAAACGTCATCTCCCGCCAGATTCCCTCAGCCTTCTCAATATCGCCCATGCAGATCAACGCGCCGTTCAATGCGCCTACCGAAGTACCGGCAACGGCATTGAACTTCACTCCCGCTTCCACGAGAGCCTTCCATGCGCCAATCTGGTACGCGCCGCGCGCTCCGCCGCCGTCCAGTACCAGTCCATACTCTTTTGAAATATCTATCACAGGTTCCATAACATCACACCTCTTTCCTGTCTGCTGCAATTTGTGCATCTGCCTATTCCTTAACTTCTATAATTAGCCGCGTCTCTGCCGCGCAGCCTCAAACATCAGCACAGAAGCCGCAATCGCCGCATTCAGCGACTCAACCTCACCCTTCATCGGTATCTTAATATAAGTATCCGCCAATTCCGCAATCTCTTGCGTCAGCCCGTTTCCTTCATTCCCAATCAGGAACGCACAAGGTTTTTGGTAGTCTTCCTTATCATAATCACAGATTCCCTCCAGATGCGCCGCATAAGTCCGAACACCTTTTGCTTTCAGGAATCTGACGGCATCCGCCAGATCTGCCGTATAGCAGAACGGCATCCGGTAGATGGAACCCATGGTCGAACGGATGGTCTTTGGATTATAAATATCGACACTCTCCTGATTCATGATAATCCCGGTGACGCCGGCTCCTTCCGCAGTCCGGAAAATCGTCCCCAGATTGCCGGGATCTTGCAAATGGTCTAACACGATAATGTGGGGAATCTCTCCTTTCGCCACATCTTCCACCCCATACTCCTTCTGTCTGGCCACACAGAGTATCCCCTGAGGCGTCTTGGTATCGGACACATAGCCGAATACCGTATCCGATAATATTTCCACAGCGGCTTTTTTCCTTCCATTCTCCGTCAGGAATTGCCCTGTCATGTCACGTTCTTTCTTATAAAATGTCTCCGACACATAGACTTCTTTCAATATTTCCGATGGCATCTCCCGGAACATCCGGATTCCCTCCACCAGAAATACCTTCTCCTCGTCCCTTGCTTTACGCTTCTTTTTCAGATTCACCAGACGTTTTACTTTCGCGTTGGATGTGCTTGTTATCTTATCCATTCCTGCCCTTTCTGCTTCCATCTCTCCAAACTTATCACGCTATATTATAGACCATCCCGATAGTGAATACAACTATTAGTATTTGTCTTTAAAAGCAATCCTCAACGCGGCAGGCGTCAACCTCACGGATATCGACGAGTTGAAGGAATAACCAGACGGGACTGTTGATGAAAGGAAATATCCATTCCCCTTAATCAACAGTCCCGTCTGAATCATTCACAGCGCCGTCCTTATTACGCTCTCATCGCTCCATCCACAGACAGCACTTCTCCCGTCACATAACTAGCCATATCGCTTGCCAGGAACAGGAACGCATTGGCAATATCCTCTGGCTCGCCAATCCTGCGCAGCGGAATTGCCCCAATCATCGGCTGTATCATCTGTTCCGGCAGAGCAGCCACCATATCCGTCTTCGTAATTCCCGGAGCCACCGCATTTACCCGGATATTGCTCGGCCCCAGCTCCCTTGCAAGAGAAAGGGTCATACCATTTACCGCAAACTTACTGGTGGGATAAGCAACGCCGCCCGGCTGTCCGGATATGCTGACCATGGAGCTTGTATTCAGGATACATCCGCCGCCCTGTTCCCTCATAATGGCAACCGTCGGCTGTATCGTATTGAACAATGCATTGACGTTCAGCTTCATCACCTTCTCGAACTGCCCCTCGGCATAGTTCTCGACCTTTGTGCTGTCAGAAATACCGGCATTATTAACCAGAATGTCAATCCTTCCGAACTGCTCCTTAATCTTTTCAATCGCAGCCTTCACCGCTCCTGCGTCCGAAAGATCCGGGCAATCCCCCGCTACTTCCCAGTCTGCGTTCTCCGCTTTCAGCGATGAAAGCGCCTTATCTACCGTTTCCTGTCTGGAACCGAACAGTACGACCTTTGCGCCGTTTTCCAGATACTTCTTCACGATTGCATAACCAATCCCTCTCGTGCCGCCCGTAACAACAGCCACTTTTCCTTTTAACATGTAACATTCCTCCTGTCTGTCCTGAAATTTGCCCAGGCATCTACCGCCAATCCCTTGGGACATACGGACAATTTTTTATTATAAACCATATGGTCTACACCTTAAATCTGTATCCAACCCCCCATATCGTCTCAATATACTGCGGATTGGAAGTATCCATCTCCACCTTCTCACGAATCTTCTTGATATGCACCGTCACCGTAGCAATATCCCCGATAGACTCCATATCCCAAATCTCCCGGAACAGCTCCTCCTTCGTGTACACATGGTTAGGATGGCTTGCAAGGAAGGTCAGCAAATCGAATTCCTTCGTGGTAAACGTCTTCTCTTCCCCGTTGATCCATACGCGTCTCGCCGTCGTATCAATCTTAAGCCCGCGGATCTCGATTACCTTGTTGGCCTCCATAACGCTTCCGGTCAGACGGTCATACCTCGCAAGATGCGCTTTCACCCTCGCCACCAGTTCGCTGGGGCTGAAAGGCTTCGTCATGTAATCGTCTGCCCCAAGGCCCAATCCCCTTATCTTATCAATGTCATCCTTCTTCGCAGACACCATGATAATCGGCGTGTTCTTCACATCCCTGACCTGGCGGCAAATATCGAACCCGTCGATACCCGGCAGCATAAGATCCAGGATAAACATGTCGTACTCCTCATTCAACGCCTTATGAAGACCGGTCTCTCCGTCGTTCGCCACCTCTACCTGAAATCCGCTCAGCTCCAGATAGTCTTTTTCCAGATCCGCAATTGTCTCTTCATCTTCTACTATCAATATCTTACTCATATACCGGTACCTCCTGATATTTTCTAAGAACGAAAT
>OFGD01000230.1_pt1 | contig 46682 bp, 44 predicted proteins | sample 1521671 | NCBI WGS metagenome assembly OFGD01 (sample SAMEA3504114, study PRJEB24116) | mouse gut metagenome | biome: mouse gut; feature: mouse-associated habitat; material: faeces | place: Denmark | collected 2011 | reverse complement strand
CCCAGTGTGACCCCTTACCTTACATATTATTTTCAAAGGAGGGCTGCCGCACTTTGCCTTCTGTACAGCCTGGGACAGACACCTTGTGTAGCCTCTAGCAAGTTTTAAAAGAAAGTTATTTGAAACCATTTTCGGATTATACGATACCCTCTGATATGGTGGACGGATATTCAAACGTTAAAAGTTACTTAGCAGGACGGTTTGGGGCTGTTCCTGTAATTAAAGGGGGATTTGATAAATGAAGTTATCGACCAGAACACCGATGATACCATGCCCAAAACGGGAGAAACGTCCTCGTAGCTCAAAAATCATATTTTTTTCTTGTGAAGGTTCTATAACAGAGGAAGAATATTTTCAAATTTTATCAGAAAAAGTATTTTCGGACATTTCAAGTCAAATATGTCTTGTATCTGCTAGAAAAGATTTTTTGAAAATTCCCCGGTCAGAACGGACACAGGCACAATGGAATGAGCAAAATAAATCGAGTCCTCAATATGTTCTAGAAAGGCTGGAGACATTCAAAAAAGAAAACGACCATATATATGAGTTTGATAAGCATTTGGAGGATGAATTTTGGATTGTTATTGATGTGGATGACCATATTGCGTCCAATAAAATTATTGAATTCAAAACAGTTCTTCGGCAGTGTGCGGCAAAAGGGGTACGATATGCCGTTACCAATCCGTTTTTTGAATTATTACCATTGGATAGGAAATAGACTAATTATTATATAGCAAGCCGGAAAGTTATTGCTCATGTTTGATTCCGGCTTGCTATTTGACCGGGCTTGTCGGCTCTCTTGTTCGGGTACTGCCGTATCCTCCGTGCCGCTCTCTTCCTCCGGCGTTTTTTCCTTATCTTCTTCAATCTCTTCCGCAATCTCTGCCATCCTAGAACCGATATCGGATGCAAGTAAGGCGGATTTCTTTTTCAGTTCAGACAGTTCTTCCTTCTTGAAATCGGAATCGATTAACCGCCCGGTGTCAAGGGAAATCTCGGACTCCAGAATCGTAATCCTGCGATCTACCTTCGTCTTGACCGAATCCAGCATATCAACATTCTGTACGTCGCCGGACAAAGTCACGATATCAGTCATGCGTTCGTTCTCCAGTTCTTCCTTTGTCTTAGGGGTATCGTCGGCGTTCTCCTTGTCTTCTTTCTTTTCGAGCTCCCTGGCCATCGCCTGTGTAATCTGTACATCGATATTCTCAAGCTGCTCGTCGTAGGCTTCTAATTGTGTCTTGATAGTCTCCATAGAAGCCCCTTTCTCGATTGTAGAGGCAATCAGAGAATTTTTGCGGTCGGTAATCTCCATCTTCTGCTTCATAAGGTTGTTAATCATATTCGCGCCTTTTCCTCTTGAAGACAGAGTAAATGTATCGCGCCGTTCTTCCTCAGAGGATTCTGCCTTACCGCCAACCTTGTTGGCTGCGCTTCGGTTTATCTGATATGATTGAAAAAGATTGTTAATCTGTAATGTTGGTGAAAAATTTAATCGCATGTGAAAATCCTCCTTATACAAATATATCGGAAGAACAGGAAGAAACTTTAAGAGTGTTGGGAAGTTTTATTGACTGGATTTTAAGTATTTGTTAGAATAAGCAAAGGGAAAAGTTTTGGTTTACCTGACAACAAAAGAGTTTACAATAGATTGGCAAAAGTCTGGTTCAGTTAAGGAGGACGAGGAATGCAGGATTTAACGTTTGGAGAGCAGGTCAAGATTATCTTGAGCCGTAAGGATATGACGATTAAGGAACTCGCAAGGAAGGTAGAGGCGCGTACCGGGAAGAAGATGTCCCGCCAGAATCTGACACAGAGGCTTGGGCGGGATAATTTTCAGGAGCGGGATATGCGGATGATTGCAGAAATTCTGGGGTGTCCGTTTCAGTTGAATATTCTGGATGAAAGAACGATAACAGAGAGCGAGACGCAGACAGGGCAGAGTGCAGGGACAGAGGCTTTCGCGGCAAGTGGGGCGGGGCAGTCTGAGGGAAAAGACTTGGCGGAACCGAAAGAGGCGGCGGCAGAAAAGGAGGTATCCGACAAGGCGGCGTCTGGCGAAGGCGGAGAAAAAGAGCAGCCGGAAGGAAAAGTGAAACCAAAAGAGTCCCACGTCCAGACACATGAGAGGGACATAACTATTGGGGAATTGGTGGATATCCATGAGGAACTGGATGCGTTGATGCAGAAGGCGGCAGGAGAAGCCAAAGCGGAGAAAGAGTTTGCGGGGAATGGCAAAGCGCCGGCTGTAGAGCGGGATATCAGGGACATCCCGAAAGAAGGGGATGAACATGGAAATTCGGCACATGATCCGGACGAGCATCCGCAAGGGAATGAGGCGGGGCATAACGAGGTGCATCCGCAGGAAAGCAGAGAGGGACATTTGGAAGGATATTCACAAGGAAGTGTTGCAAGCCATATAGGGGAGCGTTCCCAGGAAAGTAAGACGGGATACATAAAGGAAACCGGGCAGGAAAGCAAGGAAGGACATTTAGGAGAAACCGGGCAGGAAAGCAAGGAAGGACATTTAGGAGAACATGTACAGGGAAGCCAAGCCGGTCTTTCAGAAGGGAATCCTCAGGGAAGAGGAGCTGACTATCCGGATGAGAAGGTAAGGATAAAGGGGGCTGGTGAATCAGACGGGCAGTTATATGCTGGTGTGCAGGAACAATCGGAAGAATATGGAGGCAGGACACAGGCAATCTTTCCGGAAAGCCATGGCGAACGGGTGTATACGGGATATTCGGAAGATTATGGAGAAGGGAATAGAGCGGAATATCTAGGCGAGCCGGAAAGCGGGCATGTAGAAGAATTGCTGCAAGAGATAGAATCTTTGGAAAAGACAGAGAAAAAGGAGCCGGTGCAGGAAGAAAAGCCCCATGGCTGGAGGGCGTATCTAAAGCAGCGGTTCAAGAAACTTGGAAGAGAGCAGTCCCGGACAGAGAAGGAAACTGCTGATAGCGGAAGAGAACCAGGCGTTGGCGGGCAAGGCCAAAGAGAGTCACAGGATGGAGCGTTGAAGAACGGGTATCTGAAGGAAAATGATCCAGAAGGCGGCCAAATGGAAGGCGGCAGAATATACGGAGAAAGCTACTCCGGCGGTGAATATATAGAAGGCGGATATGAGAGAAGCCATTTTTCAGGAGAATTTTCAGTTGAATCCTATGGAGAAGACGGTCTGGAAAGTGAATATTCTGCAAGAGCGTATGTTGGCGGGTATTCGGAAAATGGATATTCAGAAAACCAATATTCAGGCGATAGATATGAGGAAGAATATCTAAATGTCGGTTATCCGGAGGAAATGGTTCAGGAAGAGGAGCTTCAGGAGGACGAGGAAGACAAAGGAGACATGAATCCATATACCGGAAAGGAATATGAAACCAACAGCGTGCGGATGCATCCGTCCCGGATTGGCTATGTGCAGGTTTACGACCGGGCGAACCATCAGTGGACAGACATGACAGAGTGGGCGTTCTTGGGATATCAGGAGCGCAAGAAACAGCTTTTAGGGAAGGATTACGACCCGCCAATCTATCTGGATTAGGAGAGATACCGTGAATTGGGAACAATTATTGTCAACAAAGAGAAAACGTAAGAACCGTAGGCATCGGGACGGGCAGAACGTAGATTTGCGAAGCGAATTTGAGAAGGACTACCACCGTATCATCGGCAGTGCGTCATTTCGGCGTTTGCAGGATAAGACGCAGGTGTTTCCGCTGGACCGCAGTGATTTTATAAGGACGCGGCTTACCCACTCCATGGAAGTGTCTTCTTTTGCAAAATCCTTGGGGCAGAATATAGGGGAAAATATTTTGGTGCATAAGAAAGATAATAGTTTCACCCCGCAGATGAAGGAGGATATCTGCAATATTCTGCAGTGTGCGGGATTGATTCATGATATCGGTAATCCGCCTTTCGGTCATTTTGGGGAGGACGCTATCCGGGATTGGTTCCGGAGGAATCTTCCTGTCATGGAGTATCATGGGAAAACTATTGACCATGTGCTTACGCCGCAGATGCGGGAGGATTTCTATCATTTTGAGGGAAATGCCCAGGCATTGCGGCTGGTCAGCAAGTTACATTTTCTTGTAGACGAAAATGGAATGAACCTTACTTATGCATTGCTTTCAACAATCATGAAGTACCCGGTGGCGTCTATTGGCATTGATGAATTTTCCGGTAATATTAAAGACAAGAAAATGGGATACTATTATGCTGACAAAGATATTTTTGAAGAAATATCGCGAGAGACCGGAACGAACGGGAAACGGCATCCGTTGACTTTTATTCTGGAAGCGGCGGACGATATTGCATACAAGACGGCGGATATTGAGGATGCATTTGTGAAGGGATTTTTAAGTTACCATAAGCTTTTAGAAGAGATGGTAAGGCTTGAGGAGGCATATCCCGGCGACGTCATGGCAGATTTTAGGCCGGCAGAGAAGCTTCGGGCGCTGTACCTTTCCGGAAAGGAGAAGCAGGTGGATGAGCCGGAAGAATATGCGGTCAAGAACTGGATTGTGAGAGTTCAAGGATTTTTGATTGGCAGCGCAACTTACGGGTTTACCAAGAATTATCAGGCAATCATGGAGGGGCGTTACGGGCAGGATTTGTTCTACCAGACATCCGCCGCGCCGCTTATGGATTTGTTGGGAAATCTGGCGTTTCGCGAGGTATTTACGTCGGATGCCATTTACCGGATGGAGGTGGCGGAAGGAGCGATGATTGACTTTTTGATGGATATGTTCATGAATGCGGTCGTAAAATATGACGATGAGATGCAGGAAATGGATTCTGTCAGCGAGCGTATGGTTTCATTTATTTCGAGCAATTATAAGAGGGCGTACCATTATCAGGCCAAGGGTAAGCCGGAGGTGGAGAGGCTGTATTTGAGGCTGCTTTTGGCGACGGATTACATTTGCGGAATGACGGATAGTTATGCGAAACGCTTATATCAGGAATTGAAAGCAATTTTATAAGGACAAGGTATTTTTTCCTATCCTGGGGAATAGATTGTGATAAAAAGACCAGGATTGGAAGTGATGGATTGAAGCGTTTTATTCGTTATCTGTATGAATATGAACAGGGAAAAAGACTGCGTAATGTGGGATTTGTTAAAGTAGAACAGAAGGATGAGGACTGCACTCTGAGTATTCATGGCAAAGGGCTGCATATGAAGGGAGAGCGCAAACTTGATTTGTATCTGTTCTTTGATGAGGACGGCGGGTGTGCGGGGATTTGGCAGGGAACGGTGGACAATGTGGCCCCGGCCATTAATTACCGGTTGTTTTATACGAAAGAGGACGTGATTGTGCCGGAGAATTTCCAGAAAATTAACGGGATTATTCTGGAGAGTGAGACAGGGCGGAAGTATGCGGCAGTATGGAATGATACGGTGATTGACGTGGGACGTATGCGGGTGTTGAGGCCGGATAACGTACAAAAGGAAGAGATGCCTGTGGAGGATGCCGTGCCGGAAGAGGGAATTTTGGTGGAGCATGCTTTGCCGCAGGAGGAGATGCAAGAGGAAGAACCTGCGCAGGGCGAAGGAATGCAGGGGCTTAATGAGTCTGAGCAAAGCGGCGAACCAGCGGGACAGGAAAATGCTGTACTTGGAAATGAGGTTATGCCGGAGGAGACGGTCTCGGGAGGGATGTCAGCGCAGGAGGAATCAGAGCCGGGAGGGACGTCTGCAGAGGAAGAGCCAGAGCCGGAAGGGATGTCGGAACAGCAAATGAATCCGATGTTTGGAAGAAGACCGGCGCGTCAAATGAACCCCGTACGGGGAGAAAATTCTATGGGCCAAATGAGCCCTGTACCGGAAAGAAATCCTATGCGTCAGATGAACCCCATACAAGGAAGCAGTCCGGTGCAGAATATAGATTCAATGGGCGGAAATGCAATGCAAGGTCAGGGGAGGATGCAGGATGACATGGGCATGCGGGATATTCCGGCCATGCCAGAACATGCCATGCATGCGGGCGTACCTGTGGAGAAGACGCCTGTCAGAGAGGAGCCAATCGAACCAAGTGTAAGGGAATCAGGCGTAGAAGGGGCTGCTCAAGGAGGAGGCATGTTCCCGCAATCCGATGCAGATGTTGAATTTGGTCAGGAGATGACGGTAGAACCTATCGAGAACATTTGCGGGGATACAAGGGAGCCCATGCCCCAAGAACATTTCCGATGTACGAAGATTCAGCGAAATGACATGGCAAGACTGCCCAGATGCGAGTGGAAGTGGGCGAACAATAGTTTTCTCTTACATGGATACTATAATTACCATCATCTTGCTATCATTGATGACGGAGAAAGATACAGGCTCGGCGTGCCGGGAATCTATCACCCGCAGGAGGCAAAGGCGGCAAGCTCGTTTGGCTTTTCCGAGTTTATCCCACACAAGGATACGGATATGGATTTGACGGATGATGAGAAGAGCAGCCAGGAGCAATTTGGGTACTGGTGCAGGCCGATTAAGAGAATGTTGAGAACACAATAAGCGGCATTTCCGGCGAGACGCCGGTATGGATGGAGAACAGCATGCAGAAGGTTAATATTGATGAGAAGTACATGAAAGAGGCAATCCGGCAGGCAAAGAAAGCGTACGCAATCGGGGAGGTCCCGATTGGCTGTGTGATTGTGTATGAGGACAAAATCATAGGCCGGGGATATAACCGGCGGACAACAGATAAGAATACTTTAGCTCACGCAGAGCTGATTGCAATCCGAAAAGCGAGTAAGAAGATGGGAGACTGGCGGCTGGAGGGCTGTACGATGTATGTGACTTTGGAACCCTGTCAGATGTGTTCCGGCGCTATCGTTCAGTCCAGAATGTCGCGGGTCGTCGTGGGATGCATGAATCCTAAGGCGGGGTGTGCCGGTTCGATACTGAACCTGCTGCAGATGGAAGAGTTTAACCATCAGGCCGAGCTTGAGACAGGGGTATTGGGAGATGCATGCAGCCAGATGATGAAAACATTTTTTAAGGAATTAAGAGAATCAAAAAAGAATGGGGGCGGCTAAAAGGAGATAACTATGGCTCTTAAAAATGAAAAGCCAAAGCGGTGGAGCCTCAATCGACCTTTGATGAAATTGTTGAAAAATATGTGGGGATGTATATCGCCCACCCATTCAGAGATGGAAATGTAACACAGAGACACTTGCAGAAAACGGCGTAACAGCGGCAAACTGCTCTGTACATAAAATTTGCTAGAGAAAAACCAAAAGAGCATTTACAAGATTGTGTGTAAATGCTCTTTTGGTTTGTTAGTTATTGTCCCAGTATTGACAAAAGTGTCCCAAAGCGTTATGATTAGAGCATAGAGAAAAATGAGAAGGAGAGTACGTATCATGAAGAAAAAAAATGTGATAAGCTTAATAAAGTATTATGTGGAAAAGAATGATGCGGGCTTTCGGAATGAAGCTTATGAAATCGCTAAAGAATTTGATGCTTCTGGAGATTATCAGCTTTCAGAGTATATTATGTCTTTATTGTCCAATGTAAATACGTTCGTTCCACAGCTGTCAGAGAATGCTTCCCCCTTTTTTGAAAAAATTGAGGGAAAGGAAGATATGCTGTTATTGCCAGATGTAATTACCAGTGATTTATTGGGTGTAGTAAATGCAATTGAACATCATATTGGAATTAATAAGTTTTTGCTTCAAGGGGCACCAGGAACAGGAAAGACGGAGGCAGTTAAGCAACTTGCACGAATATTGAATAGAGAGATTTTCATGGTGGACTTTTCAGCAGTGATTGATAGTAAGTTGGGACAGACACAAAAGAATTTATCCATGTTGTTCAAGGAAATAAATAGTTTCGTTCAACCGAATAAGGTAATTGTTATGTTTGATGAAATTGATGCTTTGGCTTTAGATCGAACAAATCAGAATGATTTGCGAGAAATGGGGCGGGCAACCTCTGCTATGTTGAAGGGGGTTGACCGTATGAATGAAAATATAGTTTTAGTTGCTACAACAAATCTTTATAAATTCTTTGATAAAGCGCTAATTAGAAGATTTGATTCGGTAATTGATTTTGATAGATATACTCAGGAAGATCTTCTTTCAATTGCAGAGAAGATGTTAGATCAATATCTTGATAAATTAAAACTGGCGAACAGAGATATTCGCTTATTCCGTAAAATAATGAAATTAATGCCACAGATACCATATCCGGGTGAATTGAAAAATTTGATTAAAACGTCTATTGCATTTAGCAATCCACATGATGGCATGGATTATTTTAGAAGGCTTTATTATGCAGTATGTAATGAAAAACCAGAAGATTTAAAAAAACTTCAGAGCCAGAAATTTACAGTTAGGGAAATAGAAATACTGGTTGGCAGATCGAAAAGCAGTGTTGCAAGAGAGTTGAAAGAAGGTGTAAGGAATGAATAATGTTTTACAATTAAAAGGAAGATTTGAACAAAGACCTAATACTTCCAGACCAGGTTCGCCGAAACTTCCGAAGGGGAAAAGCGTGTCTTCGTTACATCTGGTTGAATTATCTGAGCAGTTAAAAAGAATTTTACAGTATTGGGAAACAAATACAGATATCAGTGGTGCTTTGGTTAGCGTACACTATACACATATTGTTGCAAAGAGTAATAGAGTGAAGATTTTATTGTCTGAGAACAGTAAATCTCCTGCGGAATCTATTAGAGGAGTTAAGTTTATCTGGGAACCCGACGAGAATGGCAAACAAGTACAAAAGCATGTGTTTACGCATTATGTTTCACTTAAAGCGATTGGAAAAGCAATCGAAGTTTTAGAAGAAACAATATCCGTTATTGAAAAATATTATAATGAAAATATTACAAGCGAGGATATAGAAAAAATAGCAGAGACACCAGCGGACTGTTTTAGTGAATTTTCTAAATCCAAGGTTTTAAATACTGTAGTAGACGGATTTTACGTTGAAAGATTTGATATTGATCGTGCTACAGAAGAAATAACAGAGGAGTCTATTATAACAATTTATCAGACGGGGATTGAAACAAAGAAATTGTTGTCAAAGTTTGGGATTCATATTGTTGATGAACGTATCATTGATGGTACTACATTAAGGCTTAATCCGGATGAGGCGAAACTGCTGTATAATAATGCTTCGTATCTGATTTCTATGAGCGTTACGGATTTTTCCCAACTTACGCGGGATGAAGTTTTGGATAGTAAGGGGGAATTTGGCAATGAAGAAAGTTTGATACCTCATCCGACTAACGAACCTGTGATAGGGGTTATTGATACACAATTTAATGAAAAGGTGTATTTTCATGAATGGGTAGAATATGAAAACTTGCTTGATCCGAATATTCCATTGACAGCGAAAGACTACGAGCATGGAACAGAAGTAAGTTATATCATCGTAGATGGTCCGCAAGGTAATCCGGCATTGGAGGATGGATGTGGCAGATTTCGAGTACGTCATTTTGGTGTTGCGACACATAAGGGATTCAGCTCATTTACAGTGTTAAAAATGATACGAAATATTGTTGCTTCAAATAGAGACATTAAAGTCTGGAATTTATCATTGGGTTCTAAACTTGAAATCAAACCTAGTTTTATCTCTCCGGAGGCTGCAGAACTTGATCGCATACAGAGTGAGCATGATGTTATTTTCGTTGTTGCAGGGACAAATGTCCCAGCAGGGGAAACGAAAAAAAATATGAGAATTGGCTCACCAGCAGATTCCCTTAATTCTTTGGTAGTCAATGCTGTAGATTTTAGAGGAAAATCAGCATCCTATACTAGAGTTGGTCCTGTATTATCGTTTTTCCATAAGCCTGATATCAGTTATTATGGCGGAGATGGTTCCAGTTATATGGACAAAATGGTGGTATGCCGTGATGATATGGGAGCTGCATATGTAAGCGGAACTTCATTTGCAGCACCGTGGATTTCGAGAAAACTTGCATATTTAATTCACATTATGGGGTTGAGTAGAGAGGTTGCAAAAGCATTATTGATTGATGCTGCTGCTGGATGGAATAGGAAAGATGATGTTTCACATAGTATCGGTTATGGTGTCGTTCCCAAACATATTAGTGACATTATGAAATCATCTGATGATGAGATACGTTTTATTTTGATTGGAGCATCTGAGGAATATGAGACATACACTTATAATCTTCCAGTACCCGTTGTAGACAATGCACATCCATTCTATGCAAGAGCAACTTTAGTCTATTTTCCTCAATGCGATCGTAATCAAGGTGTTGATTATACAAGTACTGAAATGGACATACACTTTGGTAGAGTTGTTATTGAAAATGAAAAAGCTACAATAAAACCAATAGATAATAACCAACAATCGGAAGACAAGCTGATTACCCTTTATGAAGAAGATGCGAGAAAAATGTATCGGAAATGGGATAATATTAAGCATATTAGTGAAGAGATTAAAGAAAGAAGAATACCAAGGAAAGCATATGCTTCTGGTCTTTGGGGGCTTAAGATAAATACCAAAGAGCGTTTGCAGAGAAGAAAAGAACCACTTCAATTTGGAGTAGTTGTGACATTGAAGGAAATGAATGGTGTAAATCGTATTGACGATTTTATCAAGATGTGTATGGCACGTGGCTGGCTGGTTAATCAGTTGGATATTGAGAATCAGTTGGATGTATATGCAAAGGCAGAAGAAGATATAGTATTCGAGTAACTCTAATATAGGAGCCTGCAGCCTATTTACAATATTATATTTGCAGAATCTGCCGGAATGTATTAAGGATGAAATTATTCTGTTCTATAGCACAGAGAATGTAGAGATAAATCAATACAAATATAGGTCGATAGGAAAGAAACAGTTAGAGAGTATTAATATTCATTTTGATGAGGAGATTTATGCTTATTAGGAAAGAAGAATCTAAGGACTATGAAATAACATATTCTGTAGTGAAAGCTGCATTTGACAGTGCCGAACATTCTGATGGAAATGAACACGATTTGGTAAATGCATTAAGAAAAGGGGAGGCATTTATTCCCGATTTATCTTTAGTTGCCGAAATGGACGGAAAGATTGTAGGGCATATTATGTTTACAAAAGCAAAGGTTGGGGATGGCGCAGTTTTAGTTTTGGCTCCGCTGTCTGTTCTGCCTGAATATCAAAGAAAGGGGATAGGAATGTCTTTAATTAAAGAAGGACATAGCATTGCTGGCCAATTGGGTTATGAATATTCGATTGTATTGGGCAGTGAAAAATACTATCCGAAAGCAGGATATGTACCAGCTGGCAGCTTTGGCATCAAACCGCCTTTTGATGTGCCGAACGAAAACTTTATGGCATATAAAATAAAAGAAAACGCATCCGATATATGTGGAGTCATAAAATATGCAAAAGAATTTGGAATTGAATAGTACAAATTCAGCTTGCATTTTATCCTGGCATATCCGTTTGAAAACTTGACGTTTCCCCTCTTTGTAGTGTATCATATTAGTCTGATATGGACTAACAGCGGTGATCTTTCAGTCTTGCTTGAAGCTGACGAAAAGAGGCGCAAAAGGATACAAAGAAGCGAGGAAAAAACGTGGAATTCGAGAAAGAAAATAATTATATCCGCTTAATAGGAGCGGCAGATTTTGATGGGATTGTCGAATATGCCGTTTCTATTTTGCGTGACGGCGGCGTTGTGCTGACACCGACCGATACGGTATACGGATTAATCTGCATCCCGCAGTCGGCGCATGCCGTCCAAACCATATTTGAAATGAAGCAGCGTCCGCTGACCCAAGGGCTGCCGATTATTGCCGCAGACCAGGAACAGGTCGAACAGGAACTGCCTGTCGTATGGGATGACAGAGCGCGGCTGCTTGCAAGCCATTTTTGGCCGGGGGCTATGACAATCGCCTGCGGGATTCGGGAAAATAATATTGCCTGGCTGTCCGGCCGCGACGAGGCTGCGATCCGGGTGCCGGATTATTTGTTTGTACAGGAACTGGCGAAAAAACTGGGGCCTTTGCTGATGACAAGCGCCAACAGGCATGGCGTGGAAACGCCGCATACGGCGGAAGGGGCGCTGGGAAGTTTGGCTGTCCGTCCGGCGCTGGTGATCGACGGAGGACTCTTAAGCGGCGCTCCGTCCACATTAGTAAATGTAAATTGTCCGGAACCCGTCATAGAAAGGGTCGGCTCCATACCAAAGACAGAGATTGAGAGGTTGCTATTATGATTACCGAAAGGATATTATTATCCATTGAAACATCCTGCGACGAAACGGCGGCAGCAATCGTAACGGAGGATTTCCGCGTGGTTTCTTCCGTAGTTTCGACGCAGATTCCGCTGCATGCCAAATGGGGGGGCGTGATTCCAGGGATTGCCAGCAAACAGCATGTGATTGCAATGAACGGCGTGGTTCGTGAAGCGATGGATTCGGCGGGGGTAAAGCCGGATGACTTGGCGGCAGTTGCAGTAACCGTCGGCCCCGGGCTTCCCGGAAGCCTGGCTGCCGGTGTTTCTGCGGCGAAGGCGATCGCTCTGGCATGGTCGAAACCGCTTGTCGGTGTCAACCATCTGGAAGGGCATCTTTTTTCTGCGGAACTGGACGGCGTAAAAATAGAATTCCCGGCTGTGTACCTGCTGGTATCAGGGGGGCATTGTATGCTGGTTTATGCCCCTGAACGGGGAAAATATAAATTGCTTGGAACGACGAAAGATGATTCGGTGGGAGAAGCTTATGACAAAGTTGCCAGAGAGCTTGGGTTTGAGTATCCAGGCGGCCCTGTGATCGACCGTCTGGCGCTTACGGGGAAAGAAAGTTATCAGCTGCCCAGGCCGATGCTTGATGTGGGATATGATTTTTCCTTTTCCGGCTTGAAATCCGCAGTTCGCCGGGTCATCGACCAGGGAAACGCAGTTGCGGAGGACGTGGCAGCTTCTTTTGTCGCCGCCAGCATGGATGTGCTGACAACGAAGCTGAAGAGGGCTGTGGAGGAATACCATCCTAAGAGCGCGGTCATCGTGGGAGGCGTGTCCAAGAGCCCGGTTCTCAGGGAACAGCTTGGCAACGGCGCATTAGGGGATACAAAAATTATTTTCCCCAGCCTGAAATATTCCACGGATAATGCAGCGATGATCGGGGCGGCTGGATGGTGGCAGTTTACCCATAATGGCCCGATTGAAGATACGGTCGGCATGATGCCTCGCTTGTCGCTGCCGTTGGCAGGCGGGGAAACAGAAAGCGCATCTATGGAAGGACGACTTCCCATCAGGAGACAGGAGGATGGCACAGATGGCGGAAAATAATATGAGACCTATCGTAAAACGGCTGGAGTCTGTGGCTGAAACGGCGGAGGCTGCCGCAAAGCTGGCAGGCATTCTCCGGGAAGGGGATCTTCTTTTGTTCAAAGGGGAAATCGGAGCCGGTAAAACGACTTTTATTCAAGCTTTGGCCAAAAGCCTTGGCGTTACGGAGCCTGTCACCAGTCCGACTTTTGTTCTCCATGCCTTGTATGAATCGGGCAGGGTGATGTTGAGTCATGTGGATCTTTACAGGCTGAACAATGATGTGGAAGTGGAAAGCTTTGGGTTTGAAGATTATTATGATACGGCGGTGACGGTCGTCGAATGGGCAGACCGGTATTCGGGCTTCCAGGCGCCATATATCACGCTTCACTTCGCATATGGCGCATTGGAAAATGAACGGATACTTACTATTTTGCCGGATGGCGGGGACTGGGATGACCGTCTGGCTCTTTTTCGCCAGGCATTATCGTAAGTGGCGGTTGACTATTAGGAGGTAAAGATATGGCTATTAGACTTGGACTGGATGCTTCCCAGCCTTATGCGAGCTGTGCGGTCTCGACGGATTTGGGGATTGCGGCATCATTATCTATCGAGAAGCCGATTGAAAATTTCCCTGCGCTGATTCGGAATACGCTTTCCCGGGCGCAAGTCAGTTTGGAGGAAATCGATGAAATTGTCGTGTGCATCGGGCCCGGTTCGCAGACGGGAGTGCGTTCCGCAGTAGTTACCGGGAATGCGCTGGCATTCGCTTTGGACAAACCGATAACGGGAGTTCTGACGACCGATGCGGCGGCTGTGCTGTCACCGATTGTCCAGGCGGGCAGTGTCGCAGTATCGGCCGGGAGGCGCCGCTGGTATGTGGAAAAATATCGTTGGGAAGGGCAAAAACTGTGCCGGCTGGACGAAATGCAGCTGATGGATGAAATGCCGCCCGATGCTTTTTCCGTATTTAATGCGAGCGTTGCGGATGCTGCGAGCGCTGCGGATGCGGAGGCGCATAAAACTTGCGCATATGGTATTCTTGTAGTTGCGGAAGAACAGAGGCATTTGATAGAACAATCTTTGTGCAGCGAGATCCGGCCTTATGAAAAGGGCGCGAATTGCCAGCTGGTATGAATGGGAAAATAAGAGTTGGAAAGGAAAGAGAAACAGCACTCCTGCTGCTGGCATGATGACCGTGCCGGGGCAGGGGTGCTTCTGTATGTATAAAAAGGACAGGATAAGACAGTGTTTACCGGGAAACAGAGGGCTGGCGCAACGAAAGCCGACAAAAACGGCCTGAAAATGTCAGGTTTCGTTGATAGACTTTCACCTAGGCAAAAGATATAATGATGTTAAAAATAGTTGCGAAGGTGGGAATTGTATGAGAAGATATTATTTGGATAATATTCGTTGGATTACAGTGGTTTTTGTTGTCATTTATCATGTGGTATATATGTATAACGGTATCATTACCGACGGCGTGATCGGCCCGTTTTATGAAAAACAGAGTTGGGATGTCATCCAATATGTGCTGTATCCCTGGTTTATGATCCTGCTCTTTCTGGTGTCCGGGATGTGTGCGCGGTATGATCTGGAAAGGCATTCGGTAAAAGAATTCGCCGGGGCGAGGACAAGGAAACTGCTTGTGCCTTCCGCAGTCGGGCTTTTGGTATTCGGGTGGGTACAGGGGTATTTCAATATGGCGATCAGCGGCGCTTTTGATCATATGCCGGAGACGATTCCGGCGGCGGCCATGTACCTGATTATGGCTCTTTCCGGCACAGGGGTGCTTTGGTTCATCCAGGTATTATGGCTGTTTTCCATGCTGCTTGCTTTGGTCAGAAAGGCAGAAAAAGGAAACCTTTATGAGTTTGCCGGGAAAACGGGGGCGGCTGCATCGGTATTGCTTGCAGTGCCTGTATATTTTTCAGGGTTGGTTCTGAATACACCGGTCATTCCAGTATATCGGTTCGGGGTTTATGGATTTGTTTTTTTTCTTGGATATTTTGTATTTGCCCATGACGAGGTGATTGATCGTATCAGCCGTTTCCGCATTTTGCTTCTTTTTCTTTCTGTTTTGCTTGGGGCAGTTTATATTTTTTTGCATTATGGGGATAATTATGCGGCGATGCCCGTAGCAGGGAGTATTTCTGCCGTTGGTTTTGCCTGGCCGGCCGTGCTGGCAATCCTGGGAAGCATGAAAGCGTGGGGGGACAGAAGAACAAAATTTTCTGCTTTCATGACAAAGCGGGAGTTTGGGTTATATATCTTCCATTATCTTCCGTTATCAGCGATGGCTTATTTGCTGCACAAATATACAGAAGTTCCCGCGCTGTTCTGTTATTTGCTGACAGCCTGTGCCGCCTTTGCCGGAGGGCTGGCGTTGTATGAAATTATTTCGAGGATTCCTTTGCTTCGATGGTGCGTCCTCGGGATAAAAAAGGAGAGAAATCATGTTTAAAGATAATCTGGTTCAGCTTCGGAAGCTGAAAAGCCTGACACAGGAAGATCTTGCGGAGAGGATAGGCGTGACAAGGCAGGCGGTGGCGAAATGGGAGGCGGGCGAAACGATGCCCGACCTGGAAAAAGCAAAACTTCTTGCAGAGATTCTGGAAGTGTCTTTGGATGATCTGGCAAATTATGAAACGGAAGCCAATATGGGGCTGGGGATACCGCCGAAGGGGAAGCATATTTTCGGGACAGTGACGGTGGGGGATAAGGGACAGATTGTCATCCCGGCAAAAGCGAGGAAGACATTCGGCATATCGCCCGGGGACCAGCTTGTCATATTGGGGGATGAAGCCCAGGGGCTGGCGGCGCTGAAAGCGGATATTTTCCTTGCAATGGCCGATAAAATAAGAAAGGGAACGGAGGTGTGAAGGGGGAGTTTGTGGCCGTGGCAGGGACATCCGGCAGTGGAAAATCCACTTTGCTGAATCAGCTTTCCCTTGTGGAACGGATCAAAACAGTAGAATAATATTTTTTCAAAAACGCTTGACCTTTCAGTGACTGTACGGTTTATGCTGAAAAAAAGCAATAAGATTGTGAAAGGAAAGCGAGGAGAAAGAATATATGGAGAACCAGAATGTATATCGAAAACCCGTAACATTAAAAAATATTTTGAAATTTGCCATCCCGACCATTGCCATGACAGTATTTATGTCCTTTTATACAATGGTGGACGGTCTGTTTGTTTCGAACCTGATCGGCACGGACGCGCTTTCGTCGATCAACCTGACAGCGCCTATCATCCAGCTTGTCACGGCCATATCCACGATGCTTGCCACCGGAGGCAGCGCGGTCATTATGAAAAAAATGGGGGAGGGGAAGAGCGGGGAAGCAAAAGAAGACTTTACGTTCCTGATTTTAGTGAATGTAATTGTGGGGCTGGTGATGTGTGCGGCGGGGTATCTGGCGATGGATCATATTTTTGCCGGAATGAATTTGTCCGCAGATGTGGAAAGATATTGCGTGGAATATTTAAGCCGTTATCTGGTATTTACCGTGCCGATTCTTTTGATGAATAATTTTACGCTTTATATGATTGCAAGCGAGAAAGCGACGCTTTCTTTGGTCTGCTCCGTGGCAGGCGGCGTGTTGAACATGATTCTTGACTATCTGTTTATCGCGGTATTCCATATGGGAATCAGCGGCGCGGCGGTCGCGACGGGCATGGGGTATTCCGTGACGGCAGTTGCAGGCTTGTTTGTTTTTAGCAGGAAGAAAAGTCTGCTGCATTTTAAAAAACCTGTGTTTCGGTGGAAAGTCCTTGCTGATGCGGCGACAAACGGATGTTCCGAAATGGCGACTGCACTCGTGACAGGTATTATTACGATGATGTTCAACTGGACGATGCTGCGTTATGTGGGGGAGAACGGCGTTGCGGCCGTTACGATCATTATGTATGTGCTGATGTTTGCCAGTTCTTTGTATACCGGGTATTCTTATGGGGTGGCCCCGATGATCAGTTATTACTATGGGGAACAGAATCATGAGAAATTAAAAAAGCTGGTCGGGACCAGTTTCCGGGTGATCATGTTTATTTCAGCCATTACGGTGGCGGCTTCGTTTATGCTGACCAGGCCGCTGGTATCGGTTTTTGCCCGGCCGGATAATCCGGTATACGGTTTGGCGGTGACGGGGAATCGGATATGCACGATCGCACTGCTGTTTATTGGTTTCAATATTTTTGCCAGCGGAATGTTCACTGCATTATCCAACGGAGTAGTTTCGGCTGTCCTTGCATTTTCCAGATCCTTTGTATTTATGCTGGTCGCTATGTTGGCGCTCCCTTTGTTTTTTGGCGTGAACGGCATTTGGCTGGCGACGCCGGCAGCAGAACTGATGGCTCTTGCCTTGTCCGTTTTCATGTTCCTGAAATACAGGAAGAGGTATGGATATTAAAAAAGGTATTGTCAATAAGAGTGGGGCAGTGTATAATTGCAGTAGAAATGGTAAGTGAACGCAAATGTTTTTGAGAGAAGAGGTTGCCATTGGATGATACTAGAACCAGAATCATTTTTGCAACAATGAAAGCAGTACGGCAGTATGGCTTGGAAGGAGTACGGATTCAGAATGTCAGCGATCTGGCAGGGATTACTCCTGGGGCTGTGTACCGCCATTTCGACAGTAAAGACCAGTTGATCGTGGAATGCTTTACCTACGTGGATAAGCAGGCGGCGGCTATTTTTGAACGCTTAAAGTTGAATCCGTTGACTATGCTCGCCGATCCTATGGGGGCGGTGAAGGGTTTGTGGCTTCCGTATTTCCGTTTTTGGGTAGGTCATCCTGACGAAACGATTTTTTACCACCGGTTCCGGGACAGCGCTTTTTTTCCAAAATATGATAAGAGCCGGGACGTGAGTTACTTTAATACTTTTATCGGAATGGTCCGTCTTTTCCAGACGGTATTTCCAAGCCTGAAGCGGATTAATCAGGATTTGCTGTGGCTCCATGTCCTTACTTCCACGGTAATGTATGCGAAATATGTGGTAGAGGGAACGCTTCCTGATGACCAGGAAACGGAGGATACGATATTTCAGCTTCTGACTACTGGCTTGAGCGGTTATTTAAAGCCGGAGAAAGCGAAAAAAAAGAAAAATGAATAGAAAACATGCCGCTGGAAAGCGGTTTGTTTTTTGGATATTAGTGAATAAACATTTACTTACGATGAGAACCTTTAACAAACCAGAAAACCCAGAGAAAGGCAAATAATGCTGGTGTTTCCATATGCTTAAAGAATAGGAATCTCTATCTGGACAATGTAATCTTCTATTCGGTCGATGACTGTTTCATTGATGCCTTTTTCATAGGAAAAGCCGGACAGAGCCAGCCCCTGTCTGCGGGCATAACCAAGGATTGCCTGGTACCGCTGCGGGAGGCCCTCCCATCTGCCTTTGTGAAAGGCTCGTAAATATCTTCCCTTGGGCTGTATATGCAGACCGTCTTTATGGGTAAGGAATGGGATTTCGATAAACAGTTTGGAATAATTGTCAAAACTGCCGTTTTGCAGACTTGTGACAGGAATCATGGAACCATAGGAAGCGTCATGCAGACGGCCGAGCTGGTATTTGGCAGTTTCAGCAGTGATCAGCTCCACTTCTTTTTCAAAAGAGGTGGAACGGTCTATGTCGACTGTCACCAGGCAGCGCTCATCTTTTTCGATAACGCTTATCTCCGACAGGTCCATCGTCATCAATGTCACCATATTTTGGTGATGGTTGCATAACGTCTTTCGGATGCCCTGCAAATGGATCATGCTGCGGTCCAGGTCAGCTATTTTTTCTTCCAAAAGGTATTTCAGGCTTTCGGCTGAACGGTTTTTCATAAATGCCTGTATTTCGCTGATGGACACATCCAGTTCCCGCAGCAGCAGGATCGTTTCCAATATAGGGCTTTGATGGTAATTATAACAGCGGTATCCGTTTTGCGGGTCGATAACGGCAGGCTTAAAAAGGCCGATTTCGTCGTACCACATCAGAGTTTTTTTGTTAATGCCGTGCAATGCCGCAAATTGGCCGATAGTGAGCAGTTTGCTTTTTTCATTCATTTTCCCGCCTCCTAGAATGACCGTACTATTGTTTTGGAATATATGATATAATGGTCACAAGGGATTCTCCCGTCTGCGATGGGTCCCTCTTTAAGACATATGATATAATGAAGCATGCTGATGCGCAAGCAGTTTTGAAAAACGGTACAGATTGCAGGTTATTGGGACTGGTTCGTTATTGCATTTACACATTTATTATGATAGATTGGAAAATAATGAATGACTGAATGATAAAATAGCCGTTTTGTGCAGATATTGCCATGCTGTGACTTGCGATGGGATACGAGAGGAAAGAGGTTTGGTATGAAGAAAAAAAGTATTTTAAAACAGATGCTGATTCTTGTAATAGCGGTTATTTGCTTACTTGCGGCGATGATTCTGGCGATATTTATGACCGCTTATGAAAAGGACGTCTATTCGAGAAACGAGGATATTTCCGACCTGCTGGCAGGGGAAATAGGCGTGTTTATGGATGGGGCATACAGCGTGAATGAGGAACTGGCGGAAAATCCCAGTATTCTGACTATGGATACGGAAATACAGACTGCGGTTTTGGCACAGTGTGTTGCGAGAAATGATTATTTGGAGCAGATTTACATACAAGGAACGGACGGCATGCAGACCGGGCGCTCCCAGGGCGAATTGGCGGACCGGTCTACGAGGTGGTGGTTTATACAGACGATGTCGGAGAAAAAGCCGTTTATATCGAAATCTTATTATTCCGTCGCTACGGGCATGCCTTGCGCTTCTATCTTTTTTCCCATGTACAAAGGGGAAGAGCTGGTAGGGATCTATGCGGCGGATATGAAGCTGGATTTTTTGCAGAACCTGATCGGAGAGTATTCTCAGGAGAAGGACGGGAGGCTCTCTTTTGTCATCGATGGGGAAGGAGTGGTAGTGGCGCATCCGAATGCGCAGCAGATCGAGGAGCAGTATAATTACCAGGAGATGGTAAGAACTGTCTCAGTAAAGGATGGGGCGGGGGCTGTGAAGAAGGATGCGGAGGGAAATATTATTACAGAGCAGATTCCGCTGGAGGTTTCGGAAGAGTTTGGGCAGATGATCGGGGAGGTAATGAAAGGAAACAGCGGCAGCAGCAAAATTTCTTATGAAGGGGATACTTATTATGCCAGCTATACGGCAATTCCCTTGAAAGGCGAGTCGGACTCTTGGTCATTGGTTACGTTGCATAAAAAAGCGCGGCCATGGCGACAGTCAACGGAATGTTGAAGGCGGCGGCTGTTATCCTGGCGGTGGGCGTAGCGATAGCACTTTTTATCATGGTTGTTCTTGCCCGCAGACTGACAAGGCCGCTGACAGTTATTACCGGCTTGATTGGGGAAGCGGCAGAAGGGGATTTTTCGATCAGGGCTGAGGAAGAAAGCGGGAATGAAGTAGGGCTTCTGGCAGGAAGCTTTAATACGATGGCGGGAAAGATTTCTGGCATCCTTGGCAGGATTATGGCTTCTGCGGAAGAACTGGCAGTATGCTCCGGCAAGCTGCAGCATATCGAGGGCAATATGGAAGCTATCGGCGCGTCGCTGAAGGAAATAACAGTGGGAACAGAAGAACAGACGGAAGATGTAAGCAGAGTCGTGGACAAAATGGCAGATATGGAGAATGATTTCAGGGAATTGAAGGACAGGAGCGGGATTTTGCTTGGAGAAGCCCAAAATGCGATTCATTCTGGCAGGAAGGGCGAGGAAAGCGTTCAGGAGCTAAAGAAGCAGAATGAGCATGTGGAACGGAATGTGGAGCAATCTTATCACAGAATAAAGACGCTGGAGGCTTATTCCGAAAAGATTGCGGATATTGTGGGCGCTATCAGCGATATTTCTTCGGAAACAGAGCTTTTATCCCTGAATGCCAGCATTGAAGCGGCCAGGGCAGGAGAGGCTGGAAGGGGGTTTGCTGTTGTGGCGGAATCGATTGGCAGGCTTGCTGCGGATTCTACGTCCGCCACAGGGAAGATCGAGAAAATTATTGCAGAACTGTGCCGGGAGATTGAAACAACGGTTCTCGACATCGAAAAAGTAAAAGATTCTATGGCGGTACAGATGGAAGCTGCACAGAAAGTAGAGGAGATATTTGGAAGCTACCAGGAAATGGCCGGCCAGACGAGCAGTTCGGCAAATGCGATTGACGGGCTGATTGCAGAAATGTATGAAATCGATCATGCGATTATCCAAGCAGTACAAAGAATACGCGACATTTCGCAGAATACGGAAAGTTTGTCCGGTGAAGTGATTGCTTCCTTGGAAGATGAGCTTGGAAATATCCGCAATGAAGTGAACAGCCTTACAGAGATTTCAGGGGGGCTGGAACAGGAGATGAAGAATTTTAAAATAAGCGGCTGATAGTGATACGGACAGCAATATACATATATTCTTAAGGGGAAGGTGTTGATAGGGACTGGAGGGAGTAAGGCGTGAAGACGTTAAAAGAGATCATCAGAAAGCATATGGCAATTATTTCGTGGATTCTGATGGTGGTAGTATTGGTTATCATCGGCAGCATAGAAATATTTAACGAACAAAGAAGAGCCAGGGACGATGCCTTACAAGCTTTTCACCAGATTGAGCAGACGTTGAAAGAAAATGAGGAGGAGATCGAGGAGATCCGGCAGGAATATAGCAGGACTTGTTTACATAATGTGGAGATGACCGCTTATATGCTTCAGCTCTACCCTTCCGCAGTGGATCATATAGAAGAATTGAAGCGTATCGCAGAATTCATGGAAGTGGATGAAATTCATATTTTTGACACGGACGGACGGATTTATGCAGGAACATGTCCTGAATATTATGATTTTACCTTTGATTCCGGAGAGCAGATGAATTTTTTCAAACCTATGCTGGAAGACAGATCGCTGGAACTGGTACAAGAGGTCACGCCCAATACGGCAGAGGGCAAGATGATGCAGTATTCTGCAATTTGGAGCAAAAATGGCGAATTTATCGTCCAGGTGGGCATGGAACCTATCCGTTTTACACAAGCCATGGCAAAAAATGAACTTTCCTATATATTTTCTCTTTTGCGGATTGATCCGGCGGTGGATTATTATGCGATCGACAAGGAAAGCGGAGAGATCGTGGGATCGACGGACTTAGAAGTCGTCGGCGGAAAACTGGAGGATATCGGGCTTTCGTTTGACGATATATTGGCAGAGGGGAAAGGATTCCATGAAAAGGTGAACGGGGTCGATTCTTTTTGCGTATTTCGGCAGATCGGAACGATTTATGTGGGCCGGATTATGCCGAACCATGTGCTTTACCAGCGGATCCCGGGAAATATGTTCTTTTTTACCCTTGGATTGCTGCTGATCGTATGCACGCTCTCGTTTGCTATGATATGGTGTATGGACAAATACGTGGTGAACGGAATATATGGCGCGAACGAGAAGCTCGGCAGGATTGCAGGCGGAAATCTGGATGAGGCGGTCGATATCCGCAACAGCGTGGAATTTTCCGCGTTGTCCGACTACATTAACAATATGGTAAGAAGCCTTTTAAACAATAATAAAAAAATGTCTTATGTCCTCAGCAAAACCAATATGTATATAGGGGTATACGAATACCATGCAGAGATGAAAAAAGTTCGTTTTACGGAATATATTCCAAGAATATTTTCTTTAGACAATGAAAAAGCAGAACAACTGGCATCCAATTACCATCAGTTCAGGGAATTCATGGAGGGTATTTTTCGAAATCCGGTTCCGCAGGAACAAGGGGTTTACAGTCTCGGCGGAGAGCGCGGGCGGTATGTAAAGCTGGAAGAAATCGAAGAGGAAAACGGAGTATTTGGCGTTGCCATCGATGTAACCGAGGAAATAACAAAGCGTAAGAAAATAGAAGTCGAAAGAGACATGGATCCGCTGACAGGACTGTATAACCGAAGAGGGCTGGAAACTCAACTGGCAGAGCTGGTCGACGAGCCTGAAAAATTATGTTACTGTGCAATGGTAGTGGCGGATGCAGATGGACTAAAAGAGATCAATGATACATATGGACATGAAAAAGGAGATATTTATCTGCAAAAAATTGCAGATATAATCGGCACTGTCGGAGCGGATAAAAACATTGCGGCAAGACAGGGCGGCGATGAATTTGTGCTGTTCCTTTATGGCTATGAAGAGGAAGGGGAATTGCTGGAAGCGCTCCGGATGCTGGATTTTATCCGAAAACATTGTCTTGGATATCTGGAAAATGGCTTAAGGATTCCGCTTAGTTTTTCCTTCGGCTACAGTTTGGGTTTCAAAGAATTGGATTATCCGAAAATGCTAAAGGAAGCGGATGCAAAAATGTATGAAGATAAGAGGGGAAGAAAAGGAGAAAAAGCAAGGTGAACAGGAAACAACAGAAAAGTATTATGGAAGACGAAAGGCTGTAATCAGAAAAGGAGGAATGGAATGGGTAAATTATTCGATTATGCGGATCGGTATTTGGAAAAAAGCAGTTGGAAGGATTTGGCAATGATAAAGTTTTGTCTCTTTTCTATAGGGGTCTTGGCTGGAATGCGGATACCGGAAAAGAACAGGAACCGGGCATGCTGCATGGCGGCTATTGTTTTTGCGGCGACATATATCCCGCTTATGGCTAAATTTTTTGCAGTTGTTATGGAGGAAGACAAGTAGAGCGTGGATCTGAGGGGATCTTAGAAGGCAAAGGGTTTTGGAAATGAGTGGATAGGGCTGCAATGTGACGGGAAAGGAAAAAATATCATGAAAAAAATTTTTACCAAACGTCTTTCAATGTATATGCTGGCGGCTTTTTTGGTGACGATTGCATCTGTTTTTATACTTCAGACAGTCGTGAGCCAGAGAAGCAATACAGCGTCAAGCGTTGCAAAGCTGGAAAGCGTAAAAGAAAAATTAGCAGGGAACGAAGAGAGCATTAAGAACCTTACGGAGAATCTGAGTCAGGATAACCTGGCGAAAACAAGAGCTTTTGCGGACATGATTGCTGCAGACCAGTCCATGATAAAAGATAAGGCAAAACTGAATGAGATAAAAGACAGGCTGATGGTAAATGAACTCCATGTCATCGATGAAGAAGGGATTATAACCGAAAGCACGATAGATGCTTACGTCGGGTTTGATATGAAGAGCGGGGAACAGTCAAACGCATTTATGGTGATCGTGGATGACCCTTCGATAGAAATCGTGCAGGAACCTCAGGTAAATGTAGCGGAAGGCGTGGTTATGCAGTATATCGGAGTGGCAAGAAAGGATGCCCCCGGGCTTGTGCAGGTGGGCGTACGCCCTGAAGTGCTGGAAACAATGCTTGCCGGTACCGAGATAGATGTGGTTTTAAAGGATATTGATTTTGGTGAGAACGGATATATTTATGCCATCGATAAAGAAAGCGGACAAATACTGGCGCACCAGAAGGAGGCTTTGATCGGAACTTCCGCTACGGATGCAGGATTCCCGGCGGGGTTTACGGGAAAGGGAGAGGCAGTTGTCGATGGGAAAAGGGGTTATTATCTGGCAGAAGAATACGATGGCCGGATTATCGGCACTTTTATGCCTGCCGGGGAATATTATGCAGAGAGAAATAACCAGACGATTGTAGTGCTGATCAGTATGGCGGTTATATTTGGCTTGCTGCTGCTTATGATCAACCGTATGGTGGATGACAAAATTGTCCGGGGAATCGATCAAATTACGGATTCCATGAAAGAAATTGCGGGAGGGAATTTTGCAATTCGCGTGGATGTAAAAGGAAACCCGGAATTTATACAGCTTTCCAGCAGCATTAATAAGATGGTGGAAAGTATCTGCCAAAAAATGGAGGAGAATGAAAAGCTGTTGGATCAGCAAAAGGACGATGTAGAAAATAACAAGATGCTGATTCAAAATGTCAAAGATGCCTGCATGGACTTAAACCGTGTATCGGGAGAAACCTTGGAAAGCGCGGATTATATTTACAATGGAACCGGCGAACAGGAAAGGGCAGTGGAAGACCTGAAGCAGATTATGGATCAGTTGACGCAGGAGCTGAACAGCAGCGTGGAAGTGTCCGGCAACGTTGTGACAGAAACAGGAGAAACGGTAGAAAAGATCGTTTACACCCAGTCCCAGATGGAATTGCTGAAAGGCTCCATGCAAAGGATCAGCGATATGTCGATAGAAATCGAGAAAATCATCGACGAGATCAATTCCATTGCGCAACAGACCAATATGCTTTCTTTGAATGCATCGATTGAAGCAGCCAGAGCAGGGGAAATGGGAAAAGGTTTTGCAGTCGTAGCGACGCAGGTAGGAGAACTGGCGGCAAGGAGCGCACAGGCGGCAAAGGAAACCTATGAGCTGATTACCAATTCGATCCATGCGGTGGAGGAAGGAAAAGAAATTACGGACCGAACGGCGGAAGCGTTCGGCGTGGTAGTAAAGAATATGGAGACGGCAAGCAGCGATGTGGAAAAAGTGACCGATATGGTAAGAGGGAATGTAGGAATTGTAACGAACGCAGTCAGCCAGATCCAACGTATTTCCGATGTGGTGGAGCGGAACGTGGAGATTTCCCACAATACCAAACAGGCATCTTCGAATATGGCGGATATTACCGGGAAGCTATTGGAAATCGTGGAATAGCCAGATTTGCATTGCTGCCCCATCTTTCTGGATGGTTCCAGAAGTCATCCTGGCGGCCATGGTAAAATCCTTCCAGAATACGGTCGATGGCATAATAAGCGGGAAGGGCGTCTTCTCCAGAGCAGGGGCAGCAGCCGCGTTGGAGAAGATGGTCAACAACCGCTTGTACCATTGGCTCCTCTACGGTTTCAGGATCCGGGATTTCGAGAACTTCTGTTTGGCCGGAAGAATAATCGTTGATTATGATGTCGCAGCGCCCGTGTATGCTGAATTCCAAAGTGCCTTTTGTCCCGGCGATGACCATGCGGTCGTCTTTTCGGTTAGAAATGCAGTTGAAGACGGCGGAGCCGATGATATCCTGCTCCGTGGCAAAGGAAAAGGCCACATGGTCCTCCAAAGGGCAGTCTGTGCCATTGTTTACGGCGAATCCATGCAGTTCTTTCATGCCCCCAAGCAAATAAACCATAATATCGACCGTATGCGGCGCGATATCATAAAATTTTCCGCCGCCGGATAAAGCGGGATGGTAGAGCCAGGAATGTTCCGCTTCCTGCTTTGAGAAAATTCGATTTAAATAAAAGTCGGCGGAGCATATTTTGCCGATGGCTCCTTCGGACAAAAGCTGGCGTATTTTTTGAAACCGGGGCAGGGCGCGGCGGTAGTGCCCCACATAGACCGGGATTTTTTTCCGTGCAAAAGCATCTACGATGGCTTTCGCTTCTGTATAATTCCGTGCAAAAGGCTTTTCGATATAAACAGGCTTGCCGGCATCGCAGCATTGAAGCGCCTGTTCATAGTGCAGACCGGGAGGCGTGGCGATATAGACGGCATCCACGCCGGAAGAGAGCAGGTCTTCGATATGATTGAACCAGAGGGGGGCCGAAAACTGCCGGGCAGAATGTTCGGCCTGTTCCAGGTTCCTGCGCATAATTGCATGTATACAGCTGTCAGGCACGTTGCGGAAGGCAGCTCCGCTTTTTTTCTCAACCACTTTTCCACATCCGATAAATCCCCATTTGATTTTTTCTGGCATTGGTTCAATTCTCCTGTCCTTCTATTTTGATTTATTATGTCTCATTTTATCATAAAGCCTATAAAAATAATAGGCTATGTTCCCATATTGTGAATTCCTGCTATTATTGCTATACTATAGAAAGCGGATAGACGAAAGAAAACAGCAGGAGGATAAGAACATGGCGATAGACAGAGTAAGGGAATATTTCAGGCAATATCATATGGAAGACAGGATCCGGGAATTTGAAGTTTCCAGCGCTACGGTGGAGCTGGCTGCGGAAGCGCTCGGCTGTGAAGGAAAAAGAATCGCAAAATCGCTTTCCTTTATGGTGGATGGGAAGGCAATTCTGGTGGTGGCCGCTGGTGATGCGAAAATAGATAATCCGAAATATAAAGCGCAGTTTGGGACAAAGGCGAAGATGCTGACACCGAATGAGGTGGAAGACATGGTAGGCCATGCGGTTGGGGGAGTATGCCCTTTTGGCATTCAGGAAGGCGTTGCAGTCTATTTGGATGTTTCATTAAAAAGGTTTGATACCGTTTTTCCGGCCTGCGGGAGCAGCAACAGCGCGATCGAGCTGACAATCGGAGAATTGGAAGAGTATTCCGGCTTTGTGGAATGGATTGATGTCTGCAAGGGATGGACAGAGGAATAATGCGGTAAAGATGGAATCATGCTGGGGGGCCTGGATATGGATACGTTGACGAAGGAGCAAAGAAGCAAATGTATGTCCCATATTCGTTCAAAGGATACCAAAATCGAAGTGCGCTTAAGGAAGGCATTGTGGCAGAAGGGATATCGATATCGGAAAAACTATAAAGAGCTGCCGGGAACGCCCGATATTGTCCTGACCAAATATCGGATTGCGATTTTCTGTGACAGCGAATTCTGGCATGGCAGGGATTGGGATGTCTTGAAACCAAGATTGCTAAAGGGAAAAAACCCTGATTATTGGATCAAGAAAATAGGGCGCAACAGGGAGCGGGATGTGGAAACCGATAAGAAGTTATTGTTTATGGATTGGACGGTCATTCGGTTTTGGGGAGAAGAAATTTTAAAAAATACAGACCAATGCATACAAGTAGTGGAAGAGGCCATTTTTGACGGGCGTATGCAGGATGATTATAAAGGCTATTTATCCTGATAATCATCCTGAATTATAAAATGCTTGACATTAATCTGATTTCGGACTATAATTTTATTTGTCCGAAATCGGATTATTTTTTATGTTATAAGAAATTATGTCACGGCGTTGTAAGTCGCCAGGAAAATAAGGAGGAGCATAAGATGAAGGAATCTATCGTTGCGCAGATGGCGGAGTATAATCAGCTGATGAAGAGCATGGACGGACTTTATCATAATGCGGCCAGGAAGTGCGGATTATCGGACAGCGCCTTTTGGACGCTGTATTCCATAAAGGAGAGCGAAGAACCCTGTACGCAGAAGGAACTGTGCGAGAGCTGGTTTTACAGCAAACAGACAGTGAACTCCACGCTGAAGCAGCTGGAGGAAAAGGGCATATTGAAGCTGGAACTTGCACCGGGCAGCAGGAAAAACAAGAGGATATTATTGACGGAGGAAGGGGAAAGGCTGGCGGAAGAAAAAGTGATTCCTCTGATGGAAGCGGAGTGCAGGGCGCTGGCTTGCTTTGATGCCGAAGACTGCCGGGCGTTTCTGGATCTGACGCGGAAATATACCGATCAGCTCCGTGCGGAGCTAGAAAAAATGTAAAAATAGATGGAGGTATGAATCATGAGGATACAGTTATCGGACCACTTTACTTATAAACGTTTGCTCCGGTTTGTCCTTCCTTCCGTGATGATGATTATATGCACATCCGTGTACGGGATTGTAGACGGCTTTTTTGTATCAAATTATGTAGGGAAGACGCCGTTTGCTGCCGTCAATTTGATTATGCCGCTGCTGATGGGGCTTGGGACGGTCGGCTTTATGATCGGCACAGGCGGAAGCGCTATTGTGTCAAAGACAATGGGGGAAGGAAAAGGGGATCTGGCAAACCAGTATTTTTCCATGCTGGTATGGGTGGCGCTGGGGCTTGGGGCAGTCTTGTCTGTCCTGGTTTTTATTTTAATCCGGCCGATTGCCGCAGCTTTCGGCGCGGAAGGGCAGCTTTTGGAGGACTGCGTCATTTATGGCCGGATCTTGCTCTGCGCTATGCCGGCATTTATTTTGCAGTTTGTATTCCAAAGTTTTTTTATTACGGCGGAAAAACCGGGGCTGAACCTGCGGATCCAGTTGGCGGCCGGAGTCGCGAACGGCATCCTTGATTATCTGTTTATCGTTGTCTTTTCCTGGGGGCTTGCAGGAGCGGCGCTGGCCACTGCGGCTGGACAGGTGGTCGGCGGTATTGTGCCAATTTTATATTTTGTCAGAAAGAATGACAGCAGGCTGCGGCTTGCCAAAGCCAGGTTTGAGAAAGGAATTCTGGCGAAGACATTGATCAACGGTTCTTCGGAAATGGTGACAAACCTATCCGTCAGTATTGTCAGTATTTTATATAATTTGAAGCTGATGGAAGCGGCAGGGGAGGACGGAGTGGCCGCCTATGGCATTATTATGTATGTGAATATTATTTTTATGGCGGTCTTCCTTGGGTATGCCATTGGAAGCGCGCCAGTGGTCGGCTTCCACTATGGGGCAGGAAATCATGGCGAACTGAGGAATATGTTTCGGAAAAGCCTCCTGCTGATGGCAGGATCGGGGATGGTTATGTTTGGAATTGCGGAGCTGACTGCTGTGCCGCTTGTGATGATTTTTGCAGGGTACGACGAGGGGCTGCTGGCGCTGACCGTCCATGGGTTCCGCTTATATTCGCTGTCGTTTATCATGATGGGGGTTAATGTATGGGCTTCCGCTTTTTTTACCGCTTTAGGAAACGGGGTGGTTTCTGCGGCGATTTCCTTTTGCAGAACCCTTGTGTTTCAGGTTATCGTTATTTTTATTCTTCCTTTGATCTTGGGCATAGACGGGATATGGCTTGGAGTCGGCGCGGCGGAGCTGCTGGCGCTGGGGGTGAGCGTTGCGTTTTTGGTCGGGGAAAGGAAGCGGTATCATTATTGCTAAAATTAGTAAGGTTAAAATTAGTAATTTGTAATTGACTAAAAAGGAAATGGATGATATATTACAAGTATCATGTATTGGAGGCAGAAAAATGTTTATTGGAAGAAGTCGTGAACTGAATTCTTTGAATCGATTGTATATGTCTGATAAATTTGAATTTGCAGTTATTTATGGCCGCCGCCGTGTAGGAAAAACTGCGCTTATTAACCAGTTTATCAGGGATAAGAAAGCAATTTACTTTATGGGCGTGGAAAGCAATGCCAAACAGAATCTGGAAAATCTAAGCAGAAATATTTTAGAATATGGAACAGGCATTCAGGCAGAAACCTCTTTTCTGTCGTTTCAGGCGGCATTAGAATATGCGTTCCAACTGGCAGAGAAAGAGCGTTTGATTCTGGCTGTGGATGAATACCCCTATGTCGCCCGCTCATCCAAGAGCTTTTCGTCCACGCTTCAGCTTTTGATTGACCAGTATAAAGAAAATTCCAGGCTGATGCTGATTCTTTGCGGGTCTTCTATGTCCTATATGGAAGACCATGTGCTGGCTTATAAAGCACCGCTTTATGGCAGACGGACGGCTCAGATCAAATTGGCGCCTTTTGACTTTGGGGATACCTGCCGGTATTTTAAAAATTTTTCTGCCGAAGATAAAGCATTGGTTTATGGTATTACGGGAGGAACGCCGCAATATTTGCTGCAAATGGATGAGCGCCTGAGCATGGAGGATAATATTAAAAATACGTTTTTGAATCCGGCTTCTTTTCTTTTTGAGGAGCCGGAAAATCTGTTAAAACAGGAAGTGAGGGAGCCGGCGCTTTATAATGCGATTATTACGGCTATTGCGGCTGGTTCTTCCCGTATGGCGGAAATTGCTTCAAAAGTCGGTGAGGATACCAGTGTTTGCGCTGCTTATTTAAAAAATTTGATTGCATTAGGATTAGTTCAAAGAGAAACTCCCTATGGAGAGAAAGAATCCCGAAAGTCAGTTTATGCTGTTTCAGATAATATGTTTCGGTTTTGGTATCGGTTTGTACCTGAAAATAATTCTATTATTGTGCGTGGGGCCGTTCAGCTGGCTTATAAGCGGATGGAACCGCACTTATCGGATTATATGGGGAAGGTATTTGAAGAAATATGCAAGCAATATCTTTGGAAATTATTATTGAATGGCGAATCCCCGGTGGAATTTAAAGATCTTGGCCGCTGGTGGGGAAATAATCCGTTGAAACACAGCCAGACGGAGATCGATATTATGGGGGAACAGGATAAGAATACGGCTCTTTTTGGCGAGTGTAAATGGACGAATGAAAAAGTGGATGCGGGAACATTAGAAAAATTGGCAGAACAAAGTCGGCTGTTTCATTACCAGAATATCTATTTATATTTATTTGCAAAGAATGGTTTCACTAAGGGGTGTATGGAAAAAGCAGACGGAATGGATCATGTGATGCTTGTTGCTTATCATGATATGGTAAAGGTGTTGGAAACGGATAGGAAATAGAAATATGGAAAGACAGTCTTTTACTATCTTTCGCAAATTAGGCACAAAAGTGAAATCGATTTCATCATAATAGACAAAAAGGAAATATAAAAATCATATAAAATGTCAATTTACAAAATGAAATCCATTTCATATAATAATGCCATGAAGTGAAATCGATTGCATAAAAATGAAAGGAGAAAGACGGGAAGGATGAAAAGAAAAATTATTTTTCTGGACATTGACGGGACGCTGACGGAACCGGGAAGCAATGAGCCGCCGGATTCTGCCATAGAGGCAGTCCGTAAGGCGAGGGAAGAAGGGCATTATGTGTTTCTCTGTACGGGTAGAAACTACGATATGCTGATGCCGCTTCTGAAATATGGATTTGACGGGGCAGTGGCGAGCTCAGGAGGGTATATACGGTGCGGGGAAGAGGTTATCTACGACTGTCCGATGACGGAAGACCAGAAGCTGGGGGCGATGGATGTCCTGGAAAAAAACGGGATTTTTCGTACGCTGGAATGCCTGGATGGTTCTTATACGGATGAAGGATTCAAGGATTTTTTGAAAAGCCATAGCGGAAACGGCAACAGCGAACTGCTGCGGTGGCGGGAGCAGATCGAAAAGGAGCTGCATATCCGTCCGATGGGGGAATATAAGGGACAGCCGGTATATAAGATCGTGGTTATGAGCCGGAGCGAGGAGCAGTTAGAGGAGCCGAAGAGAGCATTATCCGATGATTTTTCCTTTTGTATTCAGGAAAAGAACCGGCAGGGCTTTATAAACGGGGAAGTGGTCAATAAAAAATTCGATAAAGGGAAGGGCATAAAACGGGTATGCGCCTGGCTCGGGATTCCGCTGGAGGATTCCATAGCAATAGGGGACAGCATGAACGACAGGGAGATGCTGGAGACGGCCGGGCTTGGCATATGCATGGAAAACGGGAGCCGGGGACTGAAAGAACTGGCGGATGAAATATGTCCCTCTGTGGAAGAAGGGGGAATATGGAAGGTATTTTTCGACCATCGGTTGATGGGCATTTCGGAAGATCGGGTCAGCGGACAATGATAAAGTTCGATGCAGCAATGACAATAAAAAGGAGAGGAAAAAAGATGGCGATGGATTATGGGAAATGTGCAAAGGAGATTTATGAAACGCTGGGCGGAAGGGAGAATCTGGTAAGTGCGGCCCATTGTGCTACCAGACTGCGTCTGGTGACGGTCGATAACGGCAGGATCGACATGAAAAAGCTGGAAAACGTAGACGGCGTAAAGGGCGTGTTCAGCAATAACGGGCAGCTCCAGCTTATTATCGGAACCGGAACGGTAAATAAAGTGTATGAGGAGTTTCTAAAGGTCAGCGGCATGACGGCGGCGACGAAAGAAGAAGTAAAAGCCGCTGCTGCGGCAAAGCAGCCGGTGGTGAAGCGGATGATTAAGGCGCTGGGGGATGTCTTTGTACCGATTCTTCCTGCGATCGTAGCGTCCGGCCTTATGATGGGGCTAGTGGAAGCGCTGGGGAAAGCGATCCCGAGCTTTGCTGGAAGCGACTGGTACGGCATCCTTGATCTGATGGCGAATACGGCTTTTACTTTCCTGCCGGTATTGATCGCGGTGTCGGCAACCAGGGTATTTGGAGGAAATATTTTCCTGGGCGCGGTTATCGGCATGATTATGATCCATCCCAATCTGGTCAATGCCTGGTCGGTGGGGTCTATGGATGCGGCAGATATTCCAGTATGGCGGCTGTTCGGGTTCCCGATCCGCCAGGTAGGATACTAGGGGCATGTCATTCCGGTAGTCATTGCAGTATGGCTGATGTGCAGGATCGAAAAATGGCTGCACAAGCATGTGCCGGAAATGATCGATTTATTTGTAACGCCCCTCTGCACGGTATTGGCTACGGCGTTTCTTACGCTGGGGCTGATCGGGCCGGTGTTTTCGATGGCGGAAACTTATGTGCTGGATTTTGCAGGCTGGATCATCACGGTAGGGCATGGCATCGGCGCTATGATTATGGGAGCTTTATATCCATTAACGGTTGTATGCGGCATCCATCACATGTATAATGTAATTGAAGCGGGAATGCTTTCTGCGGCAGACGGGCAGAATATCTGGATGCCGATCGCTTCGGCGGCAAATTTTGCGCAGGGCGCGGCATGCTTGGCGGTCGGATTAAAGGCGAGAAAGCTGAAAACCAAATCCGTGGCGATCCCCTCTTCTTTATCGGCAGCCCTGGGCATTACAGAACCGGCTATTTTTGGCGTGAACTTAAGATTCACCAGGCCGCTCATATGCGGTATGGCGGGCGGCGCTGCGGGTGCGCTGCTGGGTTCCCTTTTCCACATCGGGGCTACTTCCTATGGCGTGACGGGCATTCCGGGATTCTTAATTACTTTGGATTATACGGTGCAGTATGCGATTGTGTTGATCGTATCTTTTGCAGTAGCTTTTGTCCTGACCTGGTTCCTCTGGAAAGAAGAGACGGAGGAAACGGAAAACGGCGGCATGGATAAAGGAGCCGTGACGGAAGATGCGGCCAAAGAAGAAGTGGAAGCATCATCTGCAGGAAGCGGCGAAAAAGTTTTATTTGCCCCTTTAAAAGGAAATATCATAAAGCGGGAGGAGATCCCTGATGAGACATTTGCATCAGGCATGCTCGGCGACGGCGTTGGGATTGAGCCGGAAGAGCCGGAAGTGGTGGCACCTTTTGACGGGGAAATCTCTTCGGTAGCGGATACATTCCATGCAATAGGCATTACCGGGCCGGGCGGAATGGAAGTATTGATCCATGTAGGGGTAGATACAGTGAATATGAAGGGCGATGGTTTTGAACTCTTTGTTGCGGAGGGGGATAAGGTGAAAGCCGGGCAGAAGCTGATTGGTTTTGATATGGAAAAAATTAAAGCGGCCGGGTATTGCGCGACGACGGCTGTGCTGTTGACAAACAGCGACGATTATACGGAATTCCGTGTTGTGAAATATGGAAAGACGGATAAAATGGAAAAATTGCTTGAGGTGGAAACGTAAAAGCAGAAATTCATTTTTAAGGAGGAAAACAAGGTGAAAACGGACGCTGCAAAGAAGATTTATGAAAATCGGTTCCAAAAACATTTCGATGAACTGCGCTGGCTTTATATGGAGCTGTATGACAACGGCTCTATGTTTGCCGAACTGTGCGACAGGATGGAAGAGTTTTACAGAGAGCGCAATAAAGACCTGAAAGCCCAGGACAAAAAAAGGGAAGCCAATCCGGACTGGTATAAACGGAACGATATGCTTGGGATGATGTTCTATATCGATAATTTTGCGGGGAATATGAAAGGCGTGCAGTCCAGGCTGGATTATATCGAGCAGTGCAACGTGAACTACATACATCTGATGCCTTTTTTGGAAACGCCGAAGGGCCGTTCCGACGGCGGTTATGCCGTTTCGGATTTCCGAAAAGTGCAGAAGGAACTGGGAACAATGGAAGATCTGGCGGATTTGACGGAAGCCTGCCACAAAAAAGGCATCAATGTCTGCATGGATTTTGTGATGAACCATACTTCGGAAGACCATGAGTGGGCGAAAAAAGCCCGCCAGGGGGACGGGGAGTATATGAGCCGTTATTTTTTCTTTGATAATTCTTATATTCCTTCGCTTTATGAGCAGACGGTGCCCCAGGTATTTCCCACTACCGCTCCTGGGAATTTCACATGGCTGGCGGAGGAAGGAAAGTTTGTCATGACGACTTTTTATCCGTACCAGTGGGATCTGAATTATAAGAACCCGAGAGTTTTTAGCGAGATGATGTACAACTTCCTTTACCTGGCAAACCAGGGCATCGATATTATCAGGATCGATGCTGTGCCATATATATGGAAGGAACTGAATACCTCCTGTCGTAATCTTCCCCAGGTGCATACGATCGTGCGCATGATGCGCATGATCGGCGAGATCGTATGCCCGGGCATCCTTCTGCTGGGCGAGGTCGTGATGGAGCCGGAGAAAGTAGTTCCTTATTTTGGCACGGTGGAAAAACCGGAATGCCATATGCTTTATAATGTAACCACTATGGCGACTACCTGGCATACGGTGGCAACGAGGGACGTACGTCTTTTGAAAAAGCAGCTCGATATTGTCAATTCCCTGCCGAAAGATTATGTATTTTTAAATTACCTCCGCTGCCATGACGATATCGGTTGGGGGCTGGATTACGGGACTTTGATGACGGAGGGGATCGGGGAGAGATCCCATAAAAAATATTTGAATGATTATTTCCAAGGTTATGCTGGGAACAGCAACAGCAGGGGGGAACTGTATAATGCGGATCCCATTACCGGCGATGCCAGGTTCTGTGGAACTACCGCTTCCATGTGTGGCGTGGAAAAGGCCGGGTTTGAGCAGGATGAAGAGGCGATGGAAAAGGCGGTGCGGATGGATATCACGCTTCATGCCTATATGTTTATGCAGTCCGGGATTCCTGTGCTGTACGGCGGCGATGAGATCGGGCAGGTCAACGACTATACGTATAAAGAAGACCCGAACAAGGCGGCGGATTCCAGATATATCCACCGGGGCGCGATGAACTGGACGCTGGCGGAAAATATTTCAAAGCCGGATACGGTGGAGGCGAAGATTTTCCATGGGCTGGAACAGCTGGAGAAGATCAGGAAAGAAGAAAAGGTATTCATGTCCACGGCAGATACGTGGACGATTGAGACATGGGATCCTTCCGTACTATGCATCGGCCGGTATCTGGAGGGGGAAAAGGTGATCGGCTTGTTTAACTTCAGCGAATTCGATAAGACGGCATGGATCAATGAGACGGACGGCGATTATGTGGATTTGGTTTCGGGAGAAAAAAGGAAGGCCGCCGGAGTCGATATACCAGCTTATGGTTTTTATTACTTGAAAAAAATGTAAAAGGAAACAGGAAAGCCGTAAAGAGGTAAGGAATGAATATAGCAGAGATTGCGAAACGGGCGGGGGTGTCCAGCGCGGCAGTTTCCCGTTACTTCAATGATGGATATATTTCGGAAGAAAAAAAGGAGCGGATCCGCAGGGTGGTGGAGGAAACGGGCTACCGCCCTTCGGTGCAGGCGCAGACGCTGCGTACAAAGAAAACAAAACTGATCGGCGTGATCGTGCCGAAGATCGCTTCTGCGTCCATCGGAAGGGTTGCGGAAGGGATTCTTTCTATATTAAATGCAAACGGATACCAGATGCTTCTTGCTGTTACGCAGAATGATCCGAAGAAGGAGCTGGAATATCTGGATACATTCCGAGACAAGCAGGTGGACGGCGTGGTGCTGGTGGCGACTGTCCTGACGGCGGAGCACAAAAAAACATTAAAGAATATGTCTGTTCCGACGGTGGTCGTCGGCCAGCAGATTTCCGGCTGTTGCTGTGTGTACCATGATGATTACCATGCCTCTTATGACCTCACTGTCCGTATGCTGGAAAAAGGAAGAAAAAGGCTGGGCTACATCGGGGCAATTTTTCAGGACAAGGCGGTGGGGGAGCAGAGGTACGAGGGATTTCGGGATGCCGTGCGCGGAAAAGGGGCAGAGGAACTGGCGGAAAATTATGTGATTGCCGCATTCACCGTTTCTTCCGGCTATGAAAAGGCAGGAGAACTGCTGGAAAAATGCAAAGATTTGGACGGGATCGTCTGCGCGACTGATACGATGGCCGCCGGCGCGGTAAAGTATCTGCGCGACCGAGGGATAAAGGTTCCGGAACAAGTTATGGTGGCGGGGCAGGGGGATTCCGACCTGGCAGGAGTTATGGATCCGCCCCTCCCCACCGTGCATTATTCTTATGAAAAGAGCGGGGAACTGGCGGCGCAGATGCTGATGGAGATTCTGCGCCAAGGGGAAACCGATCTGAAGGAAATCAAATTGGGTTATTATCTGGCGGGAGAAGAGGACTGAAGACGGTAAACGCGCGGCGTCATATGGTAATATTCCCGGAAGATCCGATGGAAATAGCTGGTATTATCATATCCCGTAAGAGCAATGATATCTTCTACGGGAAGCGTGGTCGTGGAAAGCAGAAAAGCCGCCTGGTGCAGGCGCTTCATCTGCAAGAGTTGCTTAAAGGTATGCCCGGCATGTTTTTTAATAATTTTGCTGACGGAATAGGCAGGGATGTGAAGCTGCCTGGATATTTCGTCCAAAGTTGCCGTCAGATAATTATGGTCAATATACTGTAGGATGGTAAACACGAGATGCTGCTCGTATTGGCCGGAATCATGCATATTGATCCTGTCCGTATGGTTCAGGAGATGAAGGAAGAGCAGACCCATAGTCGTCTGATTGATATTGCGCCGGTTAGGCTGACTGTTTGCCAGAGACCAGACGAGGTTTTCTGCCAGGTTTTGCACCGGAAGAATATCGATGGACTGGAAATGAAGATAAGGAGTTACATTTTTATCCGTTTTCAGCGCGCCGATCAGGAAGTCCCTCAGCGTGTTTTCTTCCTCCAGCATGACGAGGACGCGGTCAAAAAACTCAGGAAGGATAATGAAGTTCACGGCAATATCATCCATGCCTGCGGGGAGGATTTCGTGGGTAGTATTCGGGTTGAGCAGAAGCAGTTCGCCAGTATCCAGCGTCAGGCGGGAAGAGCCGTTGATGATATGGGTGGTGGTACCGCTGCACATATAGATCATTTCAATATAATTATGTTTGTGGGCAGGGAAGTGTACGAAACGGGTATGGGGGCGGATATCGATCAGCTTCCCCGATGTAAGCATTTTCCGGCTGTCCACTACAAATTCGGGATCGTTGGTATAAAGACTTTTTTGGACGTTTTTTTCTCCGGAGAGAAGGAGTTTTTCCTCTTCGGAGATTTTTTTTAAGTGTTGCAGCAGATTTGTTTCAATCATAGTTTCTCCTATATAGGGTTGTTCATCCCTGTTTTTTCTCCAGTGTAGCATAAAATATTCGGTGTTGCAAATAAGGACGGTAAATTGGGCAAACTCCGTCCTTACATTATGATGGGGGAATGGCTACAATAGATGCAGGAAACAAGACAGGGAAAGGAGGAACCTATGGGGGATTATTTTTTGGCGGTGGATATCGGGGCATCCAGCGGGCGGCACATTCTTGGAAGTATGCAGGAAGGGCAGATGATGCTGGAAGAAATTTACCGCTTTGAAAACGGAATGGTTAGAAAGGAGGGCCACCTTCTGTGGGACGTGGAGCATCTGGAAAAGGAAATTATCGCCGGGATGCGCAAATGCAGGGAGAGCGGAAAGATACCCGCCACCATGGGAATCGATACCTGGGGCGTGGATTATGTGCTGCTGGACAAGGAAGGGAAAATAGCAGGAAATACCTATGGCTACAGGGATAGCAGGACAAGGGGGATGGACGGGGAGGTATACCGCAGCATTCCCTTAGAGAGGCTTTATGAAAGGAACGGGATACAAAAACAGATTTTTAATACCATTTACCAGCTGGCGGCGGCAAAGGCGCAGGAGCCGGAAACGTTGGAACGGGCAGACTGTCTGCTGATGATGCCGGATTATTTTAATTTTGTGCTGACGGGCGTGAAAAAGAGTGAATATACGAATGCCACTACGGGGCAGCTGGTATCGGTGGAAACGAATGACTGGGACTGGGAACTGATCGGCCTGCTCAGCCTGCCGAAACATATTTTTCAGCCCTTATCCATGCCGGGGACGGTTGTGGGCGATTTGAGGGAAGAAGTGGCAAAGGAAGTCGGCTACCAGTGTCGGGTGATGCAGATTGCCTCCCACGATACGGCTTCTGCCGTACTGGCTGTTCCTTCGCTGGAGGAGGAAAGCCTTTATATCAGTTCGGGGACATGGTCATTGCTGGGAACGGAAATCAAGGCTCCGATCTGTTCGAAAGAGAGCATGGATAAAAATTTCACGAACGAGGGCGGCTATGATTACCGCTTCCGTTATTTAAAAAATATTATGGGTCTTTGGATGATCCAGTCGGTAAGGCATGAGTTTGAAGATGCTTATTCCTTTGCGGAGATATGCGAACAGGCGGAGGCGGAAAAGGATTTTCCGTCCCGGGTGGACGTGAACGATGATTGTTTTCTTGCGCCGGACAATATGACGGAAGAGATTCAGTCGTATTGTGAAAAAACCGGGCAGAAAAAGCCGGAAACATTAGGGCAGATTGCGACGGTAGTTTATCAAAGCCTTGCAGAATGCTATGCGGAGGCCTTCCGGGATGTGGAAAACCTGACGGGAAAGAAATATAGGGCGGTCCATATCGTGGGAGGAGGTTCCAACGCCGCTTACTTGAATGAATTGACGGCGGCAAAGAGCGGGCGTATCGTATACGCCGGGCCAGGCGAAGCTACTGCGATCGGGAATCTTGCCGTGCAGATGATGGAAGCGGGCGAACTGGGCGGCCTGGCGGATGCGAGGAAATGCATTTTCCATTCGTTCGGCGTGAAAGAATACCGGCCATAGAAGAGAGTGAAAGAATACCGGCCGTAAAAGATCGTGAAAGAGTATCAGGCATAAAAGGAATTGGAAAGGAAAAAAGGAGGAAGCGAAATGACAGGAAAAGAAAGATATGAAGCGGCAAAAGAGCAGTATGGGAAGCTTGGGGTGAATACGGATGAGGCATTGGAAACCTTAAAAAATATTCCGATTTCCATGCATTGCTGGCAGGGGGATGATGTGATCGGGTTTGACCATGACGGGCCTCTGACGGGAGGGATCCAGACAACCGGCAATTATCCGGGGAAAGCAAGAACGCCGGAAGAACTGATGGCGGATATCGAAAAAGCGTTGAGCCTGATTCCGGGAAAACATAAAGTCAATCTCCATGCATGCTATGCGGTTTTTGGAGAAGGAGAACGGGTGGACAGGGATAAGCTGGAACCGCAGCATTTTGCAAAATGGGTGGAGTTTGGCAAGAGGAACGGCGTTGCCTTTGATTTTAACCCGACCTGTTTTTCCCATCCCATGGCGGAGGATGGGCTGACCTTGTCCAGCCCGGATGAAAAAGTGCGGAAATTCTGGGTAGAGCACTGCAAGGCATGTATCAGGATTTCCGAATACCTGGCAACGGAACAGGGAAGTCCCTGTGCCATGAACATATGGATCCCGGACGGCATGAAAGACGTGCCGGCAGACCGCCTCGGACCGAGGGCCAGGTTCAAACAGTCGCTGGATGAAATCCTGGCAATGCCTTATGACAAGGAGAAGGTTCTCGTCTGCCTGGAATCGAAAGTTTTCGGCATTGGCATGGAATCTTATACGGTCGGTTCCAGCGAGTTTACGTTAAGCTATGCGGCAAAGAACGGTATTATCAGCCTGCTGGATAACGGTCATTATCATCCGACGGAAGTCGTATCGGATAAGATTCCGTCCATGCTTTTATTCAATGACAAAATTGCGCTCCATGTGACAAGGGGGGTTCGCTGGGACAGCGACCATGTCGTGCTTTTTGAGGACGAGACGAAGGAAATCGCCAAGGAGATCGTGAGAGATGACGCGATCGGCCGCGTATTGCTGGCATTGGATTATTTTGACGCGAGCATTAACCGTATCGCCGCATGGGTGATCGGGATGCGCAACATGCAGAAAGCATTGCTGTACGCATTGCTTTCCCCCAATAAAAAACTGAAAGCATTGCAGGACGAAGGGCGGTTCACAGAGCTGATGATGCAGCAGGAAGAACTAAAGACATACCCGTTCGGGGATGTCTGGAACCAGTTCTGCGAGAGGAACGGCGTGCCGGTCGGGGAGAACTGGTTTGCGGATGTAAAAGAATATGAGGAAAACGTGCTTCTGAAGAGAAAATAAGGAAAGACGGACGGAGAAATGCCAAAAGGGGATGCCCATCAATGATAAAAATCATAGAGGCGGCATCCCCTTTTGGCTTTCAGGCGCAGAAGCTTCGGCAGTTTTTGGCATGCAGGGGCTATAAAACAAATTTACCCTAAATCCAAAAATATTACGATTGTTCGTATGCCTGTGTAAACAATATAATGAAAGAAAGCGGGAGGATGAGATCTTTCCTACTAAGCGATAAAGCAAGAAGGAGGAGAAAAAGTTGTCAGAATATGTGCTTGAACTCAAAGGTATTACTAAGATTTTTCCTGGCGTGAAAGCATTGGATCGCGTGAGCTTCCAGCTAAAGCCGGGAGAAATCCATGCGCTGATGGGCGAGAACGGAGCCGGCAAGTCTACCTTTATTAAAGTGATCACAGGCGTACATAAAGCAGAAGAGGGCGAGATGTATCTCGATGGAAAAAAGGTGGATTTTAAGGGGCCGAAGGACGCGCAGAAAGCCGGTATTGCGGCGATATACCAGCATGTAACGGCATATCCTCATCTGACTGTCACGGAAAATATTTTTATGGGGCATGAAATAAAAAAGCGCGGCGTGATTCAATGGAAGGAAATGAATGACCTGGCGGATTCCTATCTGCAGGAGCTGAATGCGGATTTTCGTTCGACGGCGGAAATGGGGGCTCTTTCCGTGGCGCAGCAGCAGATGGTGGAGATCGCCAAGGCAATTTCCATGAAGGCAAGGATCATCATTATGGATGAGCCGACGGCGGCATTGACAAAGAATGAGTCGGAACAGCTTTATAAAATTACGGAAAAATTAAGGGATGACGGAGCTTCCATTATTTTCATTTCCCATCGGTTTGAAGATATGTACCGTCTGGCCACAAGAGTTACCGTATTCAGGGATTCCCAATATATCGGAAGTTATGACGTGAACGGAATTACCAATGCGGATTTGATCAAGGCGATGGTAGGGCGTGAAATCAGCGATATGTACCCGAAGCCGGAAGTAGAAATCGGAGAAGAGGTTCTCCGTGTGGAAAACCTGACCCGGACGGGCTATTTCAAGGATGTAAGCTTCAGCGTTAGGAAAGGGGAAATCCTTGGGCTGACCGGGTTGGTAGGAGCGGGCAGAACGGAAACGGTGCAGACGATTTACGGGGTGGAGCATTATGATTCCGGGAAAATGTATTTAAACGGCAAAGAGATTACCGTCAAAAATCCTTCCGACGCGCTCCGCCAGGGCATCGGGCTTTTGCCGGAAGACAGACAGCACCAGGGGCTGATTCTGGATTGGGGGATCGGACGGAATATTACTCTGACGGAAATTGCGAGCCTGGGCAGGAACGGGATGACGGATGAAAAGGCAGAACGCGCGAAAGCCAAGGAACTGGCGGAACGGGTGGATACGAAAGCGGTTACAATTTTTGATAAAGCGAGTTCGCTTTCCGGCGGAAACCAGCAGAAAATCGTGGTGGCGAAAATACTGGCATCCGATTTGAAAGTCATTATCCTGGATGAGCCGACGAAAGGCGTAGACGTAGGGGCAAAGGCTGAAATCTATGAGATTATGGGCGAACTGGCAAAGCAGGGTTATGCGATTATTATGATTTCTTCGGAAATGCCGGAAATCCTCGGCATGTCGGACCGAATCGTGGTTATGTGCGAAGGAAGGGTGACTGGCGAATTAAAACGCGGGGAAGCGGAACAGGAAGCCATTTTGAAATTCGCGATGGCGCGATCACCGAAAGTGGCAAAAGGTTAGGAGGGCTAAGGATGGAAAAGAAGAAATTCGACTGGAAAAAAATCACTGGCTCCCGCGAAATGAGCCTGGTGATTGTATTAATTGTTTTATGTGTATTTGTTCAGATCAGGAACAGCTCCTTTTTAACAGCGGTGACATTGGAGGATATGTTCCGCAATTATGCGGTGACATTTATTCTTGCGCTTGGGATGATGTGCGTGCTCCTTACCGGGGGCATTGATATTTCCATCGGTTCGACTCTCGCTTTTTCCGGCATGGCGGCCGGGCTGATCATGAGGGATTATATGATAGCGACGCCGCTTTCCTTCCTGATATCAATGGCGATCGGGGCAGGGCTCGGGCTGGTGGTCGGACTGGTGATTACAAAAGGAAAGGTTCCGCCGATCGTATGTACGCTTGGATTTATGAACATTTATAGGGGTCTGACTTATTTGATTGCCAAAAGCCAGTGGGTGGCGGCTTATCAGTTTACGGACAGCTTCAAAAATTTTGCTTTGACCAAATACCTCGGCTTCGGGCTGGTAAACAATATGATTGCGGTGACAATCTATTGCTATATTATTTTTTATGTGGTGATGAAATGGACCACGGTCGGCCGCAGGGTGTACGCAGTAGGCTCCAATCCGGAAGCTGCCGCTGTTTCCGGCATCAATATCGGAAACGTAAAAATCGGCGTATACACGTTGATGGGATTCCTGTGCGGGCTGGGCGGAGCCCTTTGGACTTCGCTTTATAAATCGGCCCAGGGGGATATGGCGACCGGCATCGAAATGGACGTGATTGCGGCATGCGTCGTAGGAGGGGTAAGCCTTACCGGCGGCAGGGGTTCCGTGACAGGCGTATTTTTAGGGTCGCTGGCGATTGCGATTATCGGCAAGGCGCTTCCGCTGATCGGCGTGTCCCAGTTCTGGCAGAATGCAATCAAAGGGTTGATCATTCTGGTGGCAGTGGTCTTGAATGTGCTGGCGCAGCGGACCATGGATAAAAACAACCTGAAAAGGAGGGAAATGTAATGGCGACAAAATCAGGCAGAACGATTGTTGCAGAACAGCCTTTTTCCTGGAAGAAATTTTTCCTGCAATGGGAATGGCTGCTGGTGATCCTTTTTATCGGCATCAATATTATGAATGCCAGTATTTCCGAGTATTATTTAAGCAGCGCAGGATTGTTCAACGCGACAAACTCCTTCCTTGAAAAAGCATTTGTGGCATTGCCGATGGCCTATATCTTAGTGCTGGGCGACATTGATATCTCGGTCGGATCTACCGCCTGCCTTTCGGCAGTCATGCTGGCATATTTTTATAACCTGGGCGTGCCTATGGGGGCTTGCATTCTCATATGCCTTCTGACGGGAACGATTTGCGGCGCGATCAATGGGTTGATTTTGACAAAATTTACGGAACTGGCCCCGATGATCGTTACGCTTGGGACGCAGATACTTTATAGAGGTATTGCGGAAGCGATGCTCGGCGACGAAGCGAGGGGCGGGCTTTCCAGCGTAAAGTGGTTTTCCAATCTGTACTGGGGGAAAGTCGGGATTGTTCCGATTATGTTGATCTGCTTTATTGTATGCGCGGTTGTTTTTGGCTTTGTGCTGCATAAGACTTTTTTTGGAAGAAGGCTGTATGCGATCGGGGCAAATAAGCTGGCGGCAGAATATGCCGGAATCAAAGTACAGAAGATTCGCATGATCGTGTTTACCCTGACAGGAACCTTTGCGGCGGTGACGGCAATCTTTCTGGCGGCGAGAATGGGAAGCACGAGAGCTGATATTGCCACGGGCTATGAAATGGAAGCGATTGCCATGGCTGTACTTGGCGGGTTCAGTACAGACGGGGGAAAAGGAAGGTTTCCCGGCCTCATCCTTGCCATCTTCATCGTAGGAATGTTGAGATATGGGTTAGGGCTTGTCAATATCGCATCCCAGTTTATGCTGGTTGTTATCGGTGCATTGCTGATTATTACCGTAATGCTCCCGAATATGAAGTCGATGATCAAAATAAAGAAGAAAACGGTATAAACCTTATGATACCAGGCAGTATCACTGCTTTGTATAAATTCATCATTATAAAAATGGGAGGAATGAAGGAATGAAGAAAAAAGTATTAAGCGTATTACTTGCGGCAAGCATGGTCGGCGCATTGCTGGCAGGATGCGGTTCCGCGCCGGAACAGGCATCGGCTCCGGCGGCAGCGGAAGAGGCTCCGGCAGCGGAGGAGGAGGCTCCTGCGGAGGAAGCGGCTCCGGCAGCGGAAGGAGAAGCAGCGGCGGCGGGCGAAGGAACGTTTGCCCTCGTGACGAAGTCAGCTGGCAACCCTTATAATGAAAGGGAAGCGGCGGGCTTTGAAGAGGCAATGAAGGCGATGGGATATTCGGACAGCCAGATTATCATCCGCCATCCCGAATCGGCGACAGCAGACGCGCAGATCACGACGATCAATGAACTGATCGCGCAGAACGTAAGCGCAATCGCCGTAGCGGCAAACGATCAGGATGCTTTGCAGCCGGTTTGCGAGCAGGCGGCATCCCAGGGAATCAAAATTATTTCTTTGGATTCCACGCTGAATGCGGCAAGCCGTCTGACCCACGTAAACCAGGCAGGCACGCAGATTATCGGACAGACTCTGATGGATGCGGTAAAAGATCTGGCAGGAGGGGAAGGCCAGTGGGCGATTCTTTCCGCAACCAGCCAGGCTTCCAACCAGAATGCATGGATCGCTGCTATGAAGGAAGTGATGGAAGGCGAAGACTATGCAGGGCTTGAACTGGTAGAAGTGGCTTATGGCGATGATGAATACCAGAAATCCGTTGACCAGACACAGGCATTGCTGACCAACTACCCGGATCTGAAAGTCATCTGTGCTCCTACGACAGTAGGCATTATGGCGGCTGCAGGCGTGCTTCAGGATAAAGGATCCGATGTGAAGCTGACAGGCCTTGGCCTTCCTTCCGAAATGGCGGATTATATCGGAGCAGATAATGTATGTCCTTATATGTACCTGTGGAATCCTATTGATGTAGGACGCCTTGGCGCTTATACATCCGTAGCGCTGGTAAACGGCGATATCACGGGCGCGGCAGGCGAGACTTTTACCGCAGGGGAAATGGGAAATTATGAAATTACGGAAGCTTCTGACGGCGGCACAGAAATTATCGTTGGACCTCCTTTTGCATTTACGCCTGACAATATTGACGACTGGAAATCCGTATATTAAAAGGGATAGGAATGATGATTAAAACGTTTAAAATGAAATTGTATCCGGGCATGGAAGCGGAATATGAGAAAAGGCATAACCAGCTTTGGCCGGAGATGATTGACATGATTCATGAACACGGCGGCAGAAATTACACGATTGCGCTTGACCCGGAGACGCTGATTCTCTTCGGTTATATTGAAATCGAAGACGAAGAGCTATGGAGCAAAGGGGCGGACACGGAGATCAACCGCAAATGGTGGGACTTTATGGCGGATATTATGGAAACCAATCCGGATAACAGTCCGGTGTGCCATGACCTGAAACCCTTGTTCCATTTAAACTAAGGGGAGAAGGCATCTGTCGGCCAAGAATAAGAATTTTTGTAAAGAGGGCATTCTTTGAGTCCCAAAGCGGCTTGAGAAAGCCCTCTTTCTTTCGAGGAAAAGAGTGTGAAGAGAAGTTCTAAGGCTCGCACCAGTGGGTGCTTCGCCAAGAACTTCT
>OFGD01000221.1_pt1 | contig 47886 bp, 45 predicted proteins | sample 1521671 | NCBI WGS metagenome assembly OFGD01 (sample SAMEA3504114, study PRJEB24116) | mouse gut metagenome | biome: mouse gut; feature: mouse-associated habitat; material: faeces | place: Denmark | collected 2011 | reverse complement strand
GCTTTCTATGCGGGTGATGAACCCGGCTTTCTATGCGGGTGATGAACCCGGCTTTCTATGCGGGTGATGAACCCGGCTTTCTATGCGGGTGATGAACCCGGCTTTTTGTGTATAATGATGAGAGCGGGCGGTTGAACCCCGCTTTTTGTATATGGAAAGAAACGGAGAGCCATTATGTCGGCTGGTAAAGCCGAAAACGGCGGAAAAAAATATGGTAAACTTAGTTATTGGATTGGAATGTTTTGGCATATGTCTGATTGCGGTAGCTTTGGTTCTTCTGCTGAACGGGGATGGGGCGAAAGAACAAAAACTGCTGATTATTATTATGTGCGGCTCGCTGGTGCAAAATGTGGGCTATTTATTAGAGCTGACTGCGTCTACGGTAGAAGCGGCCATGACGGCGGTGACGGTGGAGAATGTGGGTTCGGCATTTGTACCGCTGTGTTATTGCTGGTTTATTTATATCTATTGCTACATTGCCCCGCCGAAAAAATTATTGAGGGCTCTTGGCATCATCAGCTTCTTTACCCTGCCTTCTGTATTCTTTAACTGGTATGGTCTTTTCTATAAGGAAGTCCAGTGGGTGGCAGATGCAAACGGATTTTACCATGTCAGCATTACTTACGGCCCGCTGTATGTATTTTTTATGTTCACCCGTATTATTATTCCCTACACTCTTTGTATATACACATTGATAAGCGCTATTCGGGAGCGTTCGGACCGGCAGGTCAACCGACAGTATTGGACGATTCTTGGAATTTCCACTTTTCCTGTCATTATGCTGATAGCCTACGTCTGCAAGCTGGTGAAAGTATTCGATTTTACGCCGATAACGCTGGCTATATCGATGTCGTTAGTGGTCATTGTGGTCTGGAGCCGCCGCAATTATGATTTTCGCCATTTGGCGGCGGCAAAAGTGCTGGAGAGCCTGGGCGATGGAGTGATCGCGCTGGATGACCATGATCGGCTGGTCAACTATAACAGAGCGGCAGCAAATATTTTTACCCGCCTGTCGGCCCATAGGCTGGGGGAAAATATACGTGTAGTGGAGGATTTTCGGGAGGAAATGCTCAATGGGGATGAGCCGCAGAGCTTTTCGGTCAACGGACGGGATTATGAAAGCCATAGCAAGCATATTATAGATGAAAATGGCAGGATACAAGGCTGTGTTATTTTGATTCTGGATATGACAGATATAAAGGCTTATATTAATGAAATCAAGAGCGTGAGGCTTCAGGCGGAGAAAGCGAGTATTGCCAAAAGTGAATTTCTTGCCAATATGTCCCATGAGATTCGGACTCCGATGAACGCCATCATTGGATTGAACGATATTATCATGGAAGAATGCGGGGACACGGAGATCTACGCCCATGCCAAAGATGTGCAGTCGGCGGCAAAAAGCTTGTTGGCGATCATCAATGATATCCTGGATCTGTCCAAGGTAGAGGCGGGCAAGATGGAGCTGGTCTGTGTCGATTATTACATAAAAGTTATGACGGATGAAATCATAGGGATGATGGACATGGCGGCATCCCAGCGCGGGCTGATCCTGAAATATGAGTGCGATGAAACGGTTCCTTGCAGATATAACGGCGATGACGGCAGAATCAAGCAAATTCTGATCAATATTATCAGTAATGCTATAAAATTCACAAAAAAGGGTTATGTACGTATTTATATTACAGGGAAGCCCGGGAGGAATGCGGATGAGGAAACGCTGATTTTCCATGTGGAGGATACTGGCTGCGGTATTCGGGAGGAAGATCTGGGCAAGATTTTTGAAGATTTCCGGCAGGTGGATTCTAAGCGGAACCGAAGCGCGGAGGGCACGGGCCTGGGGCTTGCCATTGTGAAGCAGCTGGTGGAGCTGATGGAGGGCACCATTGAGGTGAAAAGCACCTATGGCAAAGGGACGACCGTTACGATCATGATCCCTCAGAAGGTTGTAGACAGACGGCCGGTTTCGGAGATGCCAAAGATGCCGCAGGCGGAACAGAAAATGACGGATATTTTTACTGCGCCCGGCGTGAAAGTGCTTATTGTTGATGATAATGTAATCAACCGCAAGGTGGCCAGAGGTTTCCTGAAAAATTATGCTTTTGACTTGACTGAGGCGGAAAGCGGGCCGGAGGCGATTGAATTGGTGCGTTCTGCCCGGTATGATATTATTTTTATGGATCATATGATGCCCGGCATGGACGGTATTGAGGCGGCAGAGATTATCCGCAGGGACTGCGGTGAAAACGGAACTGCGCCTGTTATGGTCGCGTTGACCGCCAATGCGATGGAGGGAATGCGGGAGCATTTTATGGAATGCGGTTTCCAGGACTTTATAGCTAAACCTCTTGACAGGAAAGAGCTGAACCAGCTTTTATTGCGCTGGGTGCCGGAGAAGTACAGGCAGACGGAAGGCGCAGAAGAGGAATCAGAACCTCTGGATCCGGCGGTATTCCAGATTGACGGGGTGGATATGGAAGCTGCGATGAAATATTATTCCGGCGATGAGGAAGGCTTTGTCGATTTGCTGGAGTTATACTATATGGACGGCAAGCACAAGATAGAGCTTTTGCAGGAGCTTGTGGAGTCAGATATGTTACGCTATCAAATAGAGGTGCATGGACTCAAAAGCGCGTCTGCCAATATCGGAGCCATGAAGGTTTCGGCTATGGCCCGTGAACAGGAAAATGCTGCCGCGCAGGGCGACAGGGGATTTATTGACGGCCAATTTCCAAGGTTATTGGCGGAATATGAGACTCTTCTGGCGAATATCGGGCAGTTTTTGGAACAGCGGGGACAGAAGGACGGCGGCAAAGAAAAGCTTCCCTGCCTGACAATACAAGAGTTAAAGGAACAGGCGGCGACAGCGCTGGAAGAGCTGAAGCATTTCCAGTCGCAGGAGTGCCTGGAAAGAGTGGAAAAAATATTGCTTCATGAACTGCCGGAGGAAGCAGGGCGGAGACTTTTGCGGATCCAGGAGCAGCTGAAGCTATATGAAGATGATAATGCGGAAGAGCTGTTGGATCAGCTTCTGCACATGCTTGAAAAGGAGGAAGAAGGCAAATGAACCAAACAGGGGGCGGGGATTTCAAAAAATGTATTCTGGTAGTAGACGATACGGCGATTATTTTAACGCGGATTTCAAGTGCCTTGCGGGACGAGTATAAAGTGGTTACGGTCAATTCGGGGGTACGGGCATTGAAATATCTGGGTCAGGAAAAGCCGGATCTTATTCTGCTGGATATTCAAATGCCGCAAAAAGACGGCATCGAGACATTGCGGGAAATACGTGCTATGAAAGACCGGGAAGACATACCGGTGATTATGCTTACGGGGGTGGAAGACAAAAGCGCTGTTTTGGAGAGCGCCAAGCTAGGGATTTGCGATTATATATTAAAACCTTTTGGCTCGGAAGAACTGTTAAAAAGGATCCACCGGGTTTTTGAACAGGAGGAGCAGAAACATACGGCATTGAGATAAAGAGAGAGAATAAAATAGTTTCATTATTTTACTTATAGGCATGGCTGCCGATCAAGCAGCCATGCCTTTTTTGGCTTTCAATATTTTTAAACATAATTTTCCTTTATAAGACAAATATAATGTCAACTGCTGTAAAAGGAACAATATTTCATGCGAAGAGGAAGTATTGTTAATTGATGCCAAAGAGACAATATAGAATAATATTCTTACAAGAGACAAGCCAATTCAAAGAAAAAGGAGCGCGGATCATGTACAAGATATGCGAAAACGGAATTTTTAAATCGATTCAGGGAGAAGGAAGGTTGGCGGGAAAAAGCGCGGTGTTTATAAGGTTTTTTGGCTGCAACAAACAGCCAAAATGTTTTTTTTGCGATGAAAACGAAAGCAAGTTCTCCATTTATAAAAAGGAAGAAATTTTGAAGCGTTTAAAAGAGCTTCTTCCATTTTCCATGGTGGTTCTTACAGGCGGCGAACCTGCTATGCAGGATCATTTGGAGGAGCTGGTCGATACATTGCATAAGGAAAAATTCTATGTGGCGATCGAGACAAACGGAATTTTGCCTATACCTGGCAATATCGATTGGATAACATGCAGCCCGAAGGAGGACAAAATCCATGCATCGATCAGAGAAGTCGGTGAATTTAAATTTCTCGTGGATGACACGCCGGAAGATGAACTGCTTCTAAAAATCAGGAGGATTGTTCAAAATGCGGCTTATAAAGAAATAAGCCTTCAGGCATTAAGCAATGAAAAAAAATATATTGAGAAAGCATTAAAAGTAATTGAAAAAAATCCTGAATTCAGGTTAAGCATTCAAGTACATAAGTTGATAGGAGTAATGTGAAAGAATCAGGCAGAGAGGTATCCATATGGAAAATGTTTTAGAGGAAAGCTATAGAAAAATTTTGTTGGCGACAGGGGAGGACTGCCAAAGGGAAGGGCTTATAAAAACACCGGCGAGGGCGGCAAAAGCAATGCGGTATTTAACGTCCGGTTACAAAAAGAGCCTGGATGAAGTGGTCAATCATGCGGTGTTTAAGGAGGAGAGCGGAGGTGTAATCTGCGTAAAGGATATCGAGTTTTACAGTTTATGCGAACACCATATTCTGCCGTTTTGGGGGAAATGCCATGTTGCCTATATTCCGGATGGAAAAATAATAGGGCTTAGCAAGATGGCAAGAATCGTTGATATGTATGCCAGAAGGCTACAGGTGCAGGAACGCCTGTCAGAGCAGATTGCGGATGCAGTAGAAAGCGTGCTGAAGCCAAAAGGAGTCGCTGTCTGCATAGAGGCACAACACATGTGTATGATGATGAGAGGCGTTGAAAAGGCTGACAGCAAAACAAGAACGGTTATTGCAAGGGGCGAATTAAAAAATGAAGAATTGTCGGTTAAAGAAATCTTTTGGTAGGAAAGGCGCGATATGAAAACGATTGATAAATGGATATTAAATAAAGTATCGCAGATCAATGAAAGCAATAATGGGGCTGTGGCCGGATTTGACAGCGACACGCCGTTTGTGGCAATGGGCATTTCATCGCTTGACTATATTCAGTTAATTATTGAGATAGAAAATGAATTTAACATCGAACTGGATGATGAAACGCTCGCTTTTGGCAATGAACTGTGCTGCGGGAAACTGGCGGATGTGATAAAAAGGAAATTGGGCAGAGTATACAAAAATGAAGATAAGTGATTTAGTTGGAAATACACCGTTAATTGAATTAAAAGAGAAAGTAAACGGCGTTCAAATATACGCCAAATTAGAGCTGTTGAATCCTACGGGAAGCGTGAAGGACAGAGCCGCCAATTATATTATTACGGAGGGGATGCGGCGCGGCATAATAACGGAGGACACGGTTATTATTGAATCATCCTCCGGAAATTTTGGAATTGCCCTGGCGGCCTGCGCGAAAAGATATGGATTAAGATTTTGGTGTGTCATTGATAAAAAAATAAACAAGGCAAATGAAATTGTGATACGGGAATTATCGGAAAACGTAATCAAGATCGATGACAAAGATATAACAGACTTATTAGGCGAACGGATCAGAACGGTAAAAGAACTGCAAAAGCAGAATCCCAATATGTATTGGGTAAACCAGTATGAAAATCCACTAAATATGGAAGCTTATTATCAGTTGGGGGATGAAATTTGTAATGATGTACCCGATGTGAACTATGTATTTATCGGGGTGAGTTCCTGCGGGACAATAGCTGGCGTTTCAACGGCTATAAAAAAGAGAAGGCCGGATTGTAAAATAATAGCAGTTGATTCTTTGGGCTCGCAAATATTCGGGTACAAGCCAAAGGCACGGTTTATTCCTGGAATAGGGTCTACGATTACTCCGGCGATTTTAAAATATGCCCAAATCGATGATCTGGTAATCGTGGATGAAAGAGACGGGGTAAAAAGCTGTAAAAAAATATTACAGGAGGAACAATTACTGGTCGGTGGATCTTCGGGAATGGTTTTTCACGCGATATGCGAATATTTTAAAGATAACAAGTGTAAAAATCTGAAAGCAGCCGCTATATTCCCGGATCGTGGAGAACGGTATATAGATACTATTTTTAATAAAGAATGGTGTGAAAAGACCTTTGCGGGAAGGAGAGAGGAATCATGAAGGAAAAGTATCTATCCAAAATATTTTTATTTGATGCCGCTCATAAATTGGAAAATAAAAATATGAGCCCTGAAAGAAATAAAGAAATATATGGCAAGTGCAGTAATATACATGGCCATACATATAAGCTTATCGTTTCGGTCTGCGGAGATGTGGATGAGACGGACATGGTGATCAATTTCGGCGAATTAAAAGAAAACATTGACGCTTGCGTAATCAGCGTATTTGATCATAGTTTTTTGAATGAATTGGAATGTTTAAAAGGGAAGAACCCGACAGCAGAAAACCTTGCCGAGGTTATATGGGATATGATCGATGAAATGCTAAAGGGAAAGAATTCCGGGCTGGAATTAAAGAAAATAGAGCTTTATGAAACGCCCACTTCTTTTTATACGATGGAAAAGATGGAAGAAAGGGGATAAACCATGGAAAATTTAGTCCACAAATATTTGACAGACCATGTTGAAAAATACGGAAACCGAACGCTGGTCACGGAAAAAGAGAATAATTATACGTTTGAAGAACTGGAAACTATGTCAAACCAAATGGCAAATTATTTAAAAGAATGGAATGTGAAACGATATGACAGGGTCTGCCTGATCATGGATTCCACAATCAATGCGCTTGTAACGATTTTAGGAGTCATGAAGCTGGGAGCTATATTTGTCCCGATATCCGTTGCGGCAAATCCGGCTAAAGTGAAAAAAATCTGCATGCAGACGACTCCTCGGTTAATCGTATGTGATGAGAAATATGTGACGCAGGAAATGACCGATTGGGGATACAAAATGATCATAAACGGGAGCAGCCGGTATGGGGACGGCGACCATGTGCTTGGAAATTATAGGTCATTTTCGGGAAACAGGATAAATAGCAGGGTTTTAAGCAAAGACATCCTATATATCATGTTTACTTCGGGAACAACGGGGGAACCTAAAGGAGTCATGATCTCACATGAAAGCGTCTGCACCTTTATGGATTATGTAGTAAAAAAATTCGACCACAATGAATCTACGTGTACGCTGGCCAAAACCCCGATATCGTTTGACCCGTATTTAACGGAAATTGTTCCGAGCTTTATAGGCGGAGGAAGAGTCGTCCTTTTTTCCTCGACATATTCCATCAACAGCTTCTTTAAAATTATACAAAAAGAAAAGATAAGTAATTTTGGATGCGGTCCCTCCCTGCTGAGATTAATGTTGAAAAACAGGAATTTCTTTCATAAGTATGATGTGTCTTCCCTGCAGGAAATATATTTTGGATATGAAAACTGCCCGATATGGGTCATAAGAGAGCTGCAGGAATTGATGCCCGGCACGAAATTCATCAACGGATATGGAACAACGGAGACATATGCGAGCAGTACGTTTCATATCGTGGAGGATTTGAAAAATAAAAATATTACGGATATGCCGATCGGAGATCCGATTGATGGGACGGAGCTGCTGGTCATGAAAGAAAACCGCAGGGCGAAAGCCGGAGAGGTGGGAGAACTGGTGGTCAGGGGGACCAGCCTGATGAACGGATATTGGAAAAATGAAAGAGATACGGCGCTGGTAATGAGAAACCACCCTGAATTTCCATTAAGTCAGGAAAAAGTATACTATACGGGCGATCTTGTTAAACTGGGCGATAAAGGGGATATTACATTTGTCGGAAGAATGGACGAGCAGATCAAGATCAATGGTTATAGGGTGGAGTTGCTGGAAATAGAGAAGCTGGTTGAATCCTTTGAAGGTGTTCTTGAATGCGCGGTTATTTTTATAGAAGACGATAATATAAACCGGCTGATTTGCTTCTATAGCAGCAAGCACCCGTTTGCGGTCAAAGATTTAAAGGATATGTGTTCCAGGGAACTGGAACATTATAAAGTGCCGAATGAATGGGTCGAAGTGGAAGAACTTCCCCATAACCATAATTCAAAGCTGGATAAGCGGGAACTGCAAAGATACTATATTGAAAAAATAAGGGATTGACAGAAGGGCATCGGATGAAAAAATATTTTGTATTATTAAGCGGGGATTATGAACGGGATTGTTTGGTTTTATCCGGTTTACAGAAGGAAGAATGCCAAACAGATGCCTTAATGATAAAGATATGCCCCCAAAAGAGCCATGAGGCATATATGAATAGAATCAAAGGGGAGTTTCCGATTCATAGCCTCGACATCTATTATATGGCGGAGCTTTTTGAAAATATTTGCGGGGATGAAGAAGCTTACGGGAAATTGGAGGACAGCCCCCATTACCTGTTTACGTCCGCATCGATAGCAATCGCAAGAGCAGAAGCGCTGAAAATCAAGCATATTGTTTTTCTTTTTACAGTAGAGGATATGAAAAAGGTTACGGATCACCCGAAAAGCTATCTCGCACTGCTCAAAAAAATTGCTGAAATAGGCACATCGGAAGGATATATGCCGGAAATAGCTTTTCCGCTGCTAAAAGATATCGAAAAAGATAAACGAATGAATCAAAAAACAGGAAGCGACGGCGGGGAGAAAAGGAACGACAAAGTATTGCTGCTGTATTCCGGGGGTCTGGATTGTACCGTAGCGGCATATGCGTTGCAGAAAAAATATAAAAAGCTGTATATGCTGAATATGCAGTATGGCCAGTCGGGCCGTTACCAAGAAGGCTATTGCAGGGATGAAAATGTAAAGGCACTGAGAAAAAACGGAGAAGTGGAAAATATAATAGTCGAGACATCCATAATGACGCGAATAGGCGGGACTGCGCTGCTGGATGATGGACGGATCATAGGAGAGTCGAATGCGGCGGAAGAATACGTTCCGTTTAGAAATACGATATTCCTCAACATTGCATTCATGCACGCGCAATATTTTAAGATTAATACGATATCGACCGGCACTCATAAAGATGACATCCATGCGCCCGACTGCCAGATGGATTATTATGAAGTGTTCCAGCAGCTTGTCCTCTTGGAAAGAGGGCCGTCCCAAATAAAATTGAATCCCGTCCTGTTTGAAATCGGAGGAAAAAGAGAACTGATCGAGGAAGGGCTTCGGTTAGGGGTTGATTTTGGGAAGACCTGGTCCTGCCACAATTACGTATCGGAATCGTGCTGCGGGCCGGATGCGAAAGCCTGTGGAATATGCGGGAACTGTCAGTCAAGGCATCGGGCGTTCGGGCAAGCCGGATTAACGGATCCCCTATTGTATGAAGTCGAGCCTGCTGCGGGAAATGGGCAATAAAAGGATTTGCATGATGGAATATGTTCAAAACGACCATAAAGAGAAAAATGGAATAGATAGAAGTCTTGCGGTAAGCAAGGCATATGATTTTCATAAAATGTCGGAAGGCTATCAGCCTACGCCGCTGGTTCGCCTGGAAAACCTAAAGAAATATGGGATAGGCTGCACGGTATATGCAAAGCTTGAAAAATACAGGGAAGGAACGAAGTCGTTTAAATCTTTAGGCGCAAGCTATAGTATGTCCAGAATTTTAACAAAAAAATATTATGAGATTACCGGAGAGCAGCCTGACTGGCATAGGACCGGCCAAAGCAGAAAAATAGCGGATGTGACAGGGCCGATACATTTCAGGGCAGCGACGGACGGAAACCACGGAGCAGCGGTAGCGTGGTTTGCCGACTGCACGGGGCATCGGGCGACCATATATTTGCCCAATGATACGGAAAGTGAAAAGAAGAAACGGATAAAATCGTTTCATGCAGAAGTCATTTGCATTGACGGAACATATGATGAATGTGTAAAGAAATGCCATGAAGACGTGTTATTAAAGGGAGGTGAAGAGGTTACGGATATAGAAACCGGCTCAAACAGGGAGAATGTGGAAAATATTATTTTAGGCTATACCACTTTATTTAACGAAGTCATGGATGCTTCCGATATTAGGTTTGACACGGTTTTTGTCCCTGTGGGGGTCGGAGGGCTGGCGGCAGCGGCGGCCATTTCTCTGAAAAACAGATGCGAAGGCATAAAAATAGTCGCCGTAGAACCATATTCAGCGGACAGCCTGTATAGAAGCGTGGAGGGCGGGAGGATCATTCCGACGGACGGCAGACAGGATTCGCTGATGTGCGGGTTGAATTGCGGGATTGTATCCGAATATGCATGGTCGGTTTTAAAGCGCCAGGTTGACGGCTGTGTCAGAATTTCGGATCATGAAATAAAAAAAGCGGCGCATTTATATGAAAGAGAATATGAGAAGGAAAGCTATACTGCATGCGCGGCTTTTGCAGGCTTTTTGGAGATGTGCAAAAGGAAACAGTGGAAGGAAGAGGAAAATGTTCTCGTAATTTTTACGGAATGATGGGTGAAAATGTGGTGAAGGAATACATAAAAGATAAAGATTTTGAATCAGTGGAATTGGACTGGGATGAGGCGGTGCATACGATTGAAGAGGCCGTTTGCTGTATGGAAAGCGGTGATTTTGTGCAGCCGTTAAAGCCATATCTCAGGTTTGGGTCCGATGAAAACCGAATCATTGCTATGCCGGCATATATCGGAAAAGAATTTGATATGGCGGGGATCAAATGGATCGCCAGTTTCCCGGGCAATCGAAGATCAGGAAATGCGAGGGCCAGCAGTGTTTTGGTATTGAACGATGCCGGAACGGGCAAGCCATTAGCGATTATGAATACGGCGTATCCGAGCATTATACGGACGGCGGCCGTCAGCGGCGTCTTGATAAAGCGTTATGTGAAGAGCAGGAAAAAAAGTAAAGTAAGGATAGGGGTCATAGGATTCGGCCCGATCGGCAGGCACCATGTGCTCATGTGCGATTCTATTCTGCGTGGCGTCGATGCGGAGTATTGCGTATACGATGTGGAAGGGGCGGAAAAGGACGGGCTTCCCGGCAGGGTGCAAGATAAAATGAGATTTGCCGACAAATGGGAGGATGCATATGAGAGCTGCGATATCGCCATAACATGCACAACGGCGCGGGAGAGATATATAGATAAAAAACCATTGGACGGAAGTCTGTTATTGAATGTATCGCTGCGCGATTATAAAAAAGATGTTTTTGAATACGTAAAGGGAGGGATCGTTGTTGACCAGTGGGAGGAAGTATGCAGGGAGAATACCGATATTGAGCAGTTTTATTTGTCCTGCGGGTTGAAAAAAGAAGATACCCGCTCTGTCATAGATGTTGTGTGCGGAGATCTGATGGATAAGCTGGCAAAGGGACAGACGATCATGTTTAACCCGATGGGAATGGCTGTGTTTGATATTGCGATCGGAAAGTATTTGCTGCATCGTTTTTTTTCGTGACTGCCCGTATCATTTATGGAGGAAAAAGAAATGGATTTTTTGAAAGAGCGTCATAAAGTGCTGGTTTTAGCGCCCCATATGGATGATGAGGTAATAGGATGCGGCGGGAGCCTCATTAAGCATAGCGAAGCGGGAGATTCCATCGATGTTATATACTTTACAAATGGTTCTCATTTTGTAAGTGATATGGAATTAAGGAAGCAGAAAACGGCGAATCGGCTGTCTGAAGCAAAAAGGGTATGCGGGGAATTAGGCATGAAATACCATATGCTGGATATTGACGACAGATCGCTGACGTATAATGAAACATTGCTAAAAAATGTAGTGGATCTGCTGATAGAAATCTCTCCGGATATCGTTTATGTGCCTCATAAAAAGGAAGGGGACCGTGAGCATAGAATTGTCCATAAGATCTTTTGCGAAGCAAACTGGCTGGCATCGGATGTTTTTTTTATAGAAAAAGGGAAAAAGAGGGAATGCCCCAAATTGGTTCTGGAATATGAGGTATGGACTCCTTTGACGGAAATCGATCTTTATGAAGATATTACGGATTATATGGACAAGAAAATGGATCTGATATCGTATTACGAGTCCCAGATTATGTTTACGGATTATGCGGAAGCAGCCAGGGGGCTGAATGTATATAGGGGAACGATCGGAAAAGGAAAAAAATCTTATGCGGAAGCTTTTAAAATACAGAGAATCTGCCTTGATGAATAAAAATAAAAAATGAAAACGGAAAGTGGGAAAAAATGAATTTATCTATAATTATTCCAGACCACAACGACCTGCGGCTGATGGAGCTGATCGAAAGCATTGATTTCGTCAATTCAGAAAAGCAAAAAGTGGAACTGGTATTGGTGTTAAACAGGCCGACGGCCGAACTGCTCCAGCTTGTTGATGAGATAAAAATAAAGTATCATAAAAAGTTTAATATCAAAAGCGTTTTTATCGAAATATGCAATTTAGGGTATGCATATAATGCAGGCGTTGAGAATGCTTCTTATGATAACATCATGTTTTTGGATTCCGATTTGATATGCATGCCCAATGCGATTGGCAAAATGGTTCAATGTATGGAGGCAAAAAATGCCAAAATTGTAAAAGGAATTGTATGGTTTAAACATCACGGGTTCATTACAAAATTAATCTCCAATACGAGAAAAGTAACCACATCAAAAGTAAAAAAGGCATATATCCCCGTTTTGCTGATGAAGAAGGATATTTTTGAGGAGCTGGATGACGGGTATATGTTTGCCGTGGATACGGTATGGTGCGCTGATGCGGACTTTGCAAATAGAATTGAAGAGAAAAAAATTCCCGTAAAATATATAAAAAGCGATTTCTTGCATCCGGCGATCAGCCTGAAAAAGGATTTAAAAGATGCTTTATATTACGGTTTCGGCAAAGGCATCAGGACGAAAAGGACAAAGGAGGACTGGAAGCCGTGTCGGGAGGTATGGGACTTGGTAAAGAGCGCGAAAAAGGAGAAGCTGAATTTTTTGGAATATGGCTATTTGGCATTTTGGGCAATGCTCATGCAGCTTGGGTGTTTTATGCAGCTTTGTCTGCCGAATCAATTTTTCTTTTCCCAGTCTATGGAATTTGATGAAGGAAAGCGATGAACAAGAAAAAGAAAGGATCTGCCTATGAATCAGAAATATAAACCAATCGGTGAGATTATCGTTGGTATCAATGGATGGATAGAGGAAGGACACGACGCGTCTGTAACAATTATCGATGCGAATGAAGACAACTGTAAGATTTTGGGCGCGTTGGAAGAGGAGAAAGTGACAAAGAATAAGTGCGCGTATAATACATTGCCTGTCAAATCGCTGGACGCATTAATCAAGTATCTGAAGATTGATGTAAGTGATATAAAGAAAGTTGTATTTGGATGGAATCTTCCTATGCTTTTCCAAGGAAAAAACAGACTGATGGAATTTTCAGACAAGCAAATATTAAGAATGCTTTTTCCGAATAATAATATAGAAAATAAAACGGTGGGATATATTGACCATCATTTGGCGCATGCGGCATGTGCTTTTCGGACCTCCGGTTTTGAAAGGGCGATTGTCCTGATTTTGGACGGTCAGGGAGAGAACGAATCAGGAAGCCTGTGGATCGGCCAAAACAATGGTTTGCAGCGCATAAAAACGATCGATATATATTCGTCATTCGGATACTTATATGAGGCGGTAAATGAAATACTGGGATTCAAGGTCAATGAGTCGGGGAAAACTATGGGATTGGCCGCATATGGAACGGACCAGTATTTGGATAGGATAAAAAGCTGCTTTTATATCCGGGATAATTTTTGCTTGAATGACAGCATGAAAAAATATAAGACTGCGGCAAAACGATTTTCTTCCGGGCACATGGATATGCAAGAGACGTGCATCATTATGTGGAAGTTATTTTTTGCCGAAAAATTAGGCATAAAGCCGCTGGATAAAAAAATAACTTCTTTTTATGATGTGGAGGAAAAATACAGGAATCTGGCGGCTTCCGTACAATCTTTCCTGGAGTTTGCAGCCATGGAATTATTAAAGCCTGTAATAGAGGAAACAAATATACGTAATGTCTGCGTGGGCGGCGGGGTTGCGCTCAACTGCAAGATGAACGGCGTGCTCCTGTCCCAGGATATGGTGGATGATATCTATATCAATCCGGCGGCAAATGATGCGGGGGTTTCCATGGGCGCGGCATTGGAATATGCAAAGCAGATGGGTCTGTGTTCCCGGGTTCCGTTTTCGGGGGGAGGGCTGGAATATTTGGGAATTGAATTCGAGGATTCTTATATCATTGGGAAAATTGAGGAATATGGGATGAATTACGATGTATATGATAATGCGGAACAGATCATTGCGGATGAAGTGAACAGGGGAGGGATTGTCGCATTATTTCAAGGCAGGAATGAGTGGGGGCCGAGAGCTTTGGGAAATCGGTCAATTATTGCTTCGGCTGCTTCCAAAACGATGTTGGATTATATTAACAGTAAGATCAAGAAGAGGGAGCTTGGACGACCGCTAGGTCCTACGATTCTTTTTGATAACGATGAATTTGAAGACGTGAAAGGGAAAAAGTCGGCGAAGTATATGAATATCGCATTTCGTGCAGGGGCTGATATGGAGAAATATGAGGCCGTTGTGCATTGCGACAATACATACCGGCCTCAATTTTTAGAAAAAGAAAATAACGATATATATTATAGGCAAATAAGGAAGATCAAGGAGACCAGCGGGGAAGCAGCTATTATAAATACATCGTTTAATATCGAAACTCCGATTATATACAACGTGGATGATGCCATAACTGCTTTTTTCAAAAGCAAACTGACCTGCCTGGTTTTCAATAATAGGATTGTATTAAAAAAATAATATTAAAATAAAAAAAGATTATCTTTATAAAAAGCAAATTTTCTATTTTAAAGTGTAAGCGTTTCATGTAAAATGGAAATTAAGGAGTACAGTTTATGCGACATAATTATAAATATATAGAAAAAATTATAAAAATAAATAAAATGAATATTGCGGCATATCTTTTCATAGGCATAACCAATGCCTTTTTGCTGAATTATAAAGTTCGGATTTTTCAGGAGCTGATCGATGATTTTACAAGCGGAGAAATATTGCTGACGGCCATATTGTTTTACGGTTTTATATTAATGCTGCACAGCATCTTATGTTATGTCGATGAATATCCCAGCAATAAACTGAAGCATAGCATTTATTTGCAGTATAAACTTTTCGCGCTGGAAAAAATATCGAATATTAACTATAAGGAATATCAGGATATCGGAACGGGAAAATTAGTCCAAAGGATTGAAAACGGCGCATTGGCCGGCAGGGATATTCTATATAATTTTTGGTTTCGGCTTATCCGGGAATTGATTCCGACTGCAGGGTTCAGCTTATTTTACATATGGCAGATATATCCGAGAATAACGATTGTGATTGCGATAGGATATTTATTTGTCTTTCTTGTTACAAAGATTCTGATAAAGTTCTTGTACCAAATCAAAGAAAAAATAATGGGACATGAGGAGCTGCTGAATCACTATTTAATAAGAGGTTTCATGGAAATGGTCGTATTCCGTGTGGAACGCCAATTCGCAAAAGAAATAACAAAGGCAGAATGCGCGAAAGATAAGATAGTCAAAGCGAAAGTGAAAATGGCCTTGATCCATGAAGCTTTTTTTACTATATTTGCTTTGCTGGTAGGGATATTAAACGTTATTATTTTGATCTATGCGTGGTATAGCAGGGATATTTCGGTGGGTACATTGGTCGCACTGATCAGCCTGATGAACAACGCGTACAACCCTATCGCTATTTTTAATGTGCTTTATGTACAGTATAAACTGGATAAGGCGGCATATGACCGGTTTGCAGCATTTCTGGATCTTCCGGCAGACAGCCAGCTAATGCAGGGCAAAAAGATCGACAGATTCCATGGACGGATCGAAATAAAAAATTTATCGTTTTCATATGGGGAAAGAAATATATTTGAAAATATCAATTTGCGCATAGGCCAAGGGGAAAAAGTGGTACTCGTGGGCGAAAGCGGTTCGGGAAAATCGACATTAATTAAAATAATCTCAGGATTCCTGAAGTATGACAGGGGAAGCGTATTCATAGACGATAATGAACTGAAAGACTGCTGCTTAAACGATTTCTATGAATATATGAGCTATGTGAATCAGGATTCTTCTGTATTTGACGGTACTTTGCGCGAAAATCTGGTGTTTGACGGTGTAACGGACGATACGGAGATTATGGAAGTGTTGGAAAAAATGCAGCTGGGGCCGCTGGTCAATGTGCTGCCGGATGGATTGGATACCATGATAGGGGAAAGGGGAACGAAACTGTCTGGCGGCGAAAAACAGAGAATCGTATTGGCGCGAATTCTATTGCGGCAAAGAAGCCTGATTATTTTAGACGAAGCGACATCCGCGCTGGACAATATTACGGAAGAGAAAGTGCTGGGAGAGATGCTGGAAGCAACAGGAAACGGGTGTACTGTCATTGCGATTGCACATAAAATGAGAGCGATTACGCAATTTGACAAAATTATTGTTTTTAAGGAAGGCAGCATTATTGCACAGGGTAAATTGAATGAACTGATGTCGAATTGCCCTTATTTTGTGGAATTATATAATTCGCGGTACTGAGGGAGCAGCCACCGAATTTCTGTAGACCTCCAAACTGATGTAAGATAAGATTACTCAGTCTGGAGGTTTTATTTTGGCATTTCATGCTTTTATTATGTCTGAATATTTATATTATTCTTAATAATCATAATTATTTTATGAACTTAAGATGTAAGAAAGATGAATTATAGATGGTTTATTATTGACCGCAATAGGATATAGAATTTTTATATCTGGAGGTAGAATATGTCGAATAAAGAAGTTGGAGGAAGGATACGGGAACTGCGGGAAATTCAAAATTATACGAGAGAGGGATTGGCAGAAAAAATTGATATTTCAGCAAAATTTTTATATGAAATAGAAATGGGGAAAAAAGGATTCTCAGCAGATATTTTGTGCAGAATATCAAGAGCGCTTTTGGTAAGCTGCGATTACATTATGCTTGGAGAGGAGCCGGGAGGACATAGCAAAGAAAAAATTATTTGTGTGCTGGAGAAGCTGGAACCCAAACAAACCAGCAGGATACAAGATATATTGAAAATATTATATGAAATGTGCGATGTCATCTAGATTGACGGAACAGAAAGGAAAGGAATATGAAGAAATTAAATGTCAGCGAACCACTAATTACATCCAGCCCGACAATTGCCGCGCTTTTTGCCGTGATATCCCGCCAGGATTTTGCGGATCATTGGGTGGCCAATAATTTTAACAATCTATTGTTTATACGAAATGATTATGAAAACAGATGCATTTTTATGGAGGATCAGCCAAGCAATAGGGAAACTATATTTTCCGAGCTGAATTTTTTCAGATACAACAGAATTAAGTATGATGTGGTGAATTATTTAAGCGATAATATATTGGAGTTTTTATGCAGATCTATAGATAACCAATATTATATCCGGGTGGCGGTGGATAATTTCTATATATCGGCAAATAAAAAGGCATACAACAAAAATCATCATTTACATCCATTATTTATATATGGTTACGATAATGAGAAAAAAGAGTTTTTGGCGGGCGAATTTTTTAACCAGAAAAAATTTGATTATTATTCCATCCCGTTTGACGAGGTTAAAGAAGCATACTGCCATTCCGAATATCCAAAGGATGAAACGGAGGAATACCTGGAAAATATTATTTTGCTGAAATTAGATGACGCTTATGTGCCGGAACCGATTCAATTGGAAAAAATAGTGGAGGAGACAAAAAGCTATCTATGCGGAAAGGATGCATCAAATAAATATAAATACCGCAGGCGCAAGAGAGACAGCTTGTATTATTTCGGGATAGAATGCTATGGGCAGTTTATGGATGACATTGTTCAGAGGCGCGTGGATACGCGGTCAGCCCATGTCATTTTAGACAGGATCAGGATTCTTGCATATAAACTGGATATTCTGCATCGACATGGAAAAATGGACAAGGATGACTTTGGGAATTTAAATAAAGAAGTCCTGGAATTAGAGGCAGAAGCATTAAAAAATAGAAACTTATTGCTGAAAATGCTGTTGAAACATGGCGGTGCAGACTATTCGGACCAGGAGGCGGAAGCATTAAAAGAAAAATATGAATCTTTGAGAGAAAAGGAAAAACAATATTTGGGAAATTTTGTGGATGTGATACTGTCAAACTCCCGCATTGGCTGAATGCCACACCAAACAAGGTGCAAAGTCTATTGGATGATCAAGACTTTGCACCTTTATAAATCAGGACATAAAAAGAGCGCGAGACGGGACTCGAACCCGCGGCCTCGACCTTGGCAAGGTCGCGCTCCACCAACTGAGCCACTCGCGCATTGCTGATATTTGTTGCATCAACATTTGTTATTTTACATACATCTTATGGATTTGTCAACTATTATTTTTCGGCAAATACGGAAATCTGTCACTCGGCTTTGCTGATGGCGACTGTCAGCGTTCCGTTTTCCGCAGAGGAATCAATGCGGATGGGATAATCGTAAGGGTTTTTAAAGCGCAGATCCTTCACGCCCTCCACGATGGCCGAATCCAATCCCTTTGGCACATAGTCCACAGCAAGGGAATGGGCGTATCGTTCTGTGGCTGGAATAGAGGAAAGTGTCATAGCCACATATAAGGTAGAAGACACCTGGCAGATTCCCCCGCCGACGCTGGAAACGACTCTGCCCGATGCAAAGGAAGGCGCTACGACATATCCGTTTTCGGTTGTCCGCGACATAATCGAATTGCTGAAGGAAAAGGATGTTCCGGGCTGGACAACAATGCCGTTGATCCGCTGGGCGGCCAGTTCTACGTTGGTTGCCCGGTCTTCTTCCGTGTTGTACTGGGTGGAAAAAGAGGCGATTTCACCGGCATTGCGGGAGGGGTATCCCGCTGTCCGACCTTCGGCTTTTCCTGATTGTATATAGTGGTAATAATAAGCGCTCAGATCCTTGGTGCCGTAAACAGGCAGCAGATCCAGATTATTTTTCATATAGGAGCGTACATCAAAGTCAGCTTTTCCCATGCGCCCTTCTTTCATGCCGGAGCAGATAAAATGTTCCAGCAGCTTTTCCTCATCGAAGCCGATCGTCTGCTGTACGTCCTGATAAGTATTATAATAATATTCGGCATCGAAAACCGGCGAATAATCTATATTGCCGGAAGATGATGCGGCTGCTTGTGCTGCGGTGCCGGACAGGCAGCACAGGCATAAAACCAATGCGGCTGTTTTTTTCCATTTGTTCATGAATCTTTTGTACCCTTCTGTTTCCCGTTTGTTATATGTGCAACCTTATACAGAGTAACATATACTATGAAAATTTACCAGATAAAAAAAGCAGAAATTGGCTGTTAAAGAAAAATTAAGAAAATCTTAAAGCGGTCTACATTGACCCTGTTTTCTGGGATTGCTATGATGCAGAGGGTTATCAATGGATGGAAAGTCCGTCAAGGAGGTTGGGTACCTATGAAAAATGGCCAGCTCATGGAAAAACAGGAAACGAATTGGTTCAGGGGCGCTGCGGCAATTATGGTGGTTTTATCCCATTATGCGGAGTGGTGGTCGTGGTTTGTTCCGCTGGAAGGAAATGCAGAAGTTTTCCGGCAGGCGCTGACAAAGCTCGGCGTGTACGGCGTGGATATTTTCTTCCTGTTTTCGGGATATGCCATGGTAAAATCTTTAGGCAGGGAAAGGATGCATGGGGCATTTATATGGAAAAGGATAAAAAATGTTTATTTTCCATACTTTGTGGTTGTGGGGGCTATCGAACTGCTTGAGGGGGGATTTGTTTCTGTACAGGACTTTTTGCATTTTGCCATTGGTTATGATTATTGGTATATGTTTGTTTTGTTTATTTTTTATATAGGATTTATTGTTGTTTATACGGTAATGGGCGGCAAAACGCCGAGAGTTGTTGTATTTTCCATTTTTACTTATATTTTTTCCCGGATTCTTTACCAGAGAGGGATGCAGGATTTTTGGTACGTATCGAATATTGCCTTTGCTTTAGGAGTAGCGGCGGGCGAATATGAAGATTGGATCAAAAAGGCAGTGGATAGAATATGGGTTCCTCTGGCGCTGGCTCTGGCTGTAGGGATGGGCTTTGCAGCAAAAGGGGGGCTGGAGAGAGGCGCTAATACTGGCGATTCGGAAGAATACCAGCTGTGGTTCCAGATCGGAGCGACAGTGGTATGGATTTTGCTTGTGCTTGTCCTAACTTCAAAGTGCAGGATAAAAGAGAAAGTGTTCGCTTTTCTTGGCAGACACTCGTTGTATATTTATCTGACTCATACCTATATTTTTATGTGGTGCGCGAACTATCTGGAATGGGATATTGCATGGAGGTTTGCGGCCAGTGCTCTGGCCACCATTGCGGTTTCTTTTCTGTGTAGCGTTTTCGTCAGGGGAGTGGAAATGTTAATTCCCGGGAAAAAATTCCGGGGAAATTAATTTCGGGGGAAGAATTTCTGGGGAAAGAATTTCCCGGGAAATTAATTTCCCTGGGAAAGATTTTGTGCTATAATTTATCCCATAGAGTGTCAGGAAAGGTATGGGAGAATGGAAAAAGCTTATGAGCTGGAATTTTCCGGGGAAAAATCGGGAAGCTTGTATGTCAATTGCTGCGGCTGCGCGAAAACAGAACCATTACATAGTTTTGGCCCGGCTTGGAAGCCTCATTATCTGATTCATTATATTTTGAGCGGAAAAGGGAAATTTATGATCGGAGGCAGGACATATCCGCTGGAAGCGGGGGACGGTTTTTTGATCCTGCCGGAGGAGCTGGCTTTTTACCAGGCAGATGAAAAAGAGCCATGGACATATGTATGGGTGGGTTTCAGCGGGACAAAGGCGCAGGAATATATGAAAGCGATCGGGCTTTCGATTGACCGCCCGGTATTCGCCTCCCTGCGGTCGGAAGAACTATACCAAGCAGTAAAAGATATGATGGAGCATAATACGTACGGAATTGCCAATGAGTTGCGCCGGACAGGGCAGCTTTCCCTTTTTCTTTCCATTATTGCCGAGGGCGGGCCGGTAAAAGAGAAAAACCAGGGCGATTGGGCAAATACTTACGTCAATAAAGCGGTGGAGTTTATTCAGGGCAATTACTGCAACCCGATCAAAGTGACGGATGTGGCGGATTATGTCTGCATTAACCGCAGCTACTTATATACCTTATTTCAGAACTCTTTGGGAATGTCCCCTCAGCAGTTTCTTATGACTTTTCGGATTACGAAAGCGGCAGAGCTGCTGCAGCACACAGCCCTGTCGGTGGAAAGTATCGCTATTTCCTGCGGATATCAGGATCCTCTCGTTTTTACAAAAGCATTCCGTCAGATGAAGGGAATTTCTCCTTCTGCCTACCGGAAAGAGATGAAAACGGGGGAAGCGAGGAAAAATAAGAAACATTTGGAACAGGTGGAGGAATTGATCAGCAGGGTTACGTGAAAACGGCATGGGCAGGCCGCTGCCAGTCAACATTTTGACAGCTAATGGCAACAATGGGTCATGGAATTCCAGGCTGGAGCCATTATAATTAAAAATAACAAAAACATGGGTGTCCGTTAGAGAGCGGACAGAAAGGGATGGGTTATGGCAGAGAAAACAGCAGTAGAAATGAAGGAAACGATTCTGAAAAAGTTTGCGGAGGTATTCGGAGAAGAAGGGGCAAAGGCATATTTTGCGCCGGGCCGCGTGAATATGATCGGCGAGCATACCGATTATAACGGCGGACATGTATTTCCCTGCGCGCTGACGATCGGCACTTATGGGGTGGCGAGAAAAAGAGAGGATAGGAAGCTGCGCTTTTATTCCATGAACTTCGATCATCTGGGAGTGATCGAGTCCAGCCTTGACGATTTGAAACCGGCGAAAGAAGCGGGATGGACGAATTATCCAAAGGGAGTTATGTGGGCATTCGAAGAAAGAGGCTATAAGATTCCTTGCGGCATGGATCTGTTGTTAAATGGAAATATTCCCAATGGATCAGGGCTTTCTTCTTCCGCATCGGTAGAAGTGCTGACCGGGTTTATTTTGAGGGATTTCTTTGGGTTTGATGTAAGCAATCAGGATCTGGCGCTGATCGGACAATATTCGGAAAATAATTTTAATGGGGTGAACTGCGGTATTATGGATCAGTTCGCGATCGCTATGGGCAAAGAAGGGCATGCTATTTTCCTGGATACGGCGGATCTGTCTTTTGAATATGCGCCGATTAAGCTGGAAAATGCGAAGATCGTGATCGCATGCAGCAATAAAAAACGCGGGCTTGGCGATTCCAAGTATAACGAGAGAAGGAGCGAGTGCGAAACGGCTCTTGCCGAGCTTCAGGCAGTCGTTGGAATCAACGGTCTGGGAGACTTGAGCGAGGAGCAGTTCGAGACATATAAATCCGCAATTAAAGACGAAACGCGTGTAAGAAGGGCAAAACATGCGGTATATGAGAACCAGAGGACGATAAAGGCAGTAGAGGCATTGAAAAATAATGATGTGGAGCTGTTCGGAAAGCTGATGAATGCTTCCCATACATCGCTTCAGTATGATTATGAAGTAACAGGCGTGGAACTGGATACGCTGGTAGAGGAAGCATGGAAAGTGGAAGGCGTGATCGGCTCCAGAATGACAGGGGCGGGTTTCGGCGGCTGTACGGTAAGCATTGTGAAAACGGACGCGATCGATTCCTTCATTGAGAAAGTCGGCAAAGCATATAAGGAAAAAATCGGATATGCCGCAGATTTTTATGTGGTAGAGATCGGAGACGGCCCTGTCGTGCTGTAAGAGCGGCGGCAGACGGACAGGAAGAAAGGAGAGGCTGGGGAAATGGCGCAGCAGATAGGGCAGGATATAAAAAGGCTGGCAGCATACGGGCTGGAAACGGGTCTGATTGAAAAAGAGGATAAGATTTATACGATCAACAGGCTGCTGGAGCTTTTTGAGCTGGACGAATTGGAAGATGAGGGCGAAGAAATTTCCATGGAAGGAGAGATTTCCATGGGAGCAGAGGAACTGGAGGAAACGCTCGGCCGGATGATGGATTATGCCGTCGAAAAGGGCATTATGAAGGAGGACGGCATTGTTTACAGAGACTTGTTCGATACGAAAATCATGAGCATGTTGGTGCCAAGGCCGAGCGAGGTGATCCGCAGGTTCCGGCTTCTGTATGCAGAAAGCCCGGAGAAAGCGACGGATTTTTATTATAAGTTCAGCCAGGATACAGATTATATTCGGAGATACCGGATTAAGAAGGATCAGAAATGGACGGCGGATACACAGTACGGGGAGCTGGATATTACGATTAATCTGTCGAAGCCGGAGAAGGATCCGAAAGCGATCGCGGCGGCTAAGAACGCAAAGCAGGGCGGCTATCCCAAATGCCTGTTATGTGTGGAAAATGAAGGATATGCCGGGCGCGTGAACCATCCGGCAAGGCAGAACCATAGGGTGATCCCGGTAGAAATCAACGGGTCGAAATGGGGATTCCAGTATTCGCCGTATGTATATTATAACGAACATTGCATCGTGTTCAATTCGGAACACATTCCGATGAAGATCGAGCATGATACCTTTTGCAAATTATTTGATTTTGTAAAGCAGTTTCCTCATTATTTTGTGGGATCCAACGCGGATTTGCCTATTGTGGGAGGCTCTATCCTGAGCCATGACCATTTCCAGGGCGGGCATTATGAATTTGCCATGGCGAAAGCGGAAGTGGAAAAGGCTTTTACGGTAAAAGGGTTCGAGGATGTGGAAGCTGGAATTGTCAAATGGCCGATGTCGGTAATCCGTATTGCATCGGAAGACAGCGGGAGGCTGATCGCTTTGGCGGATAAGATATTGGAGAAATGGCGCGGATATACGGATGAGGATGCGTTTATTTATGCTTATACGGATGGGGAACCCCATAATACGATTACGCCTATTGCGAGGAAGCGCGGGGATAAGTATGAGCTGGATCTGGTGCTGCGCAATAACATTACGACGGAGGAACATCCTTTGGGCGTATACCACCCCCATGCAAAGCTCCACCATATTAAGAAGGAAAATATCGGCTTGATTGAGGTGATGGGGCTGGCGGTACTGCCTGCCAGGCTGAAAGGGGAAATGAATAAGCTGGCAGATGCGATTTTGGCCGGGGAGGATATCCGCAAGGACGAAATGCTGGAGAAGCATGCGGACTGGGTGGATGAGTTTCTGCCGAAGTATGAGGCCGGGAGCAGGACGAAGGATGAAATGATGCAGATCTTACATAAGGAAATTGGATATGTATTTATGCAGGTATTGGAGGATGCCGGAGTTTATAAACGTACGGAAGAGGGAAAGGCGGCCTTCGAAAGATTTTTGGATGTAATTGGATAGGAACGGCAGATAGTGTATCTGACATCATATTGATACAAATAAAAGCATGGGCAGGAACGGCCGCACGGAATATTTAGTGCGGCGCCTTCCCGTGTTTTTTAGATGCTGCCGTCCATGCTCTCCAAGAAGTTTCGCAGATGCGCCCTCTGGGTCGGGTTGAGCCTTTGGAGCCATGGCGCATATTCGGTCTTTTTGTTTTTGCCGCTGTCGGCCGGATTCCGCTGGTCGGACAGGCAAAGCAGGTAATCGGAAGACACATGAAAAGCGGCAGAAAGCCGGACGACCAGATCGGCATCGGGGACGGCGAGTCCGCATTCGATCCGGCTTAGGAAAGTTTGGTTGGTGTCTGTCTTCAGGGCAAGCAGTTCCTGTGTATATTTTTTTTCCTGCCTCAGTTCTTTGATTCTTGTTTTCATAAGAAAGTTTCCCCTTTCTGGATTCATAAGATAGAAATGTACCCTTTTTACAAAAGGTATGTTTTCCGAAACGTATAATTTAATATGGCATAAATGGAAAAGACAGGCAAGCAAAAGTGATAGGACTAAACATTAATATGTGTTATACTTTCAAGGAGAGAAAGAGATTATGCAGAGGGTGGATGTATGAAGTTTTTGCTGGCGGCGGTGAACGCGAAATATATTCATTCCAATCCGGCGGTATATAGTCTGAAGGCATATGCCGGGGAGGAACATGAAAAGGAAATAGAAATTGCGGAATATACGATTAATAACAGCCTGGCATATATTCTGTCCGATATTTATGGGCGCAAGCCGGATGCGGCGGCATTTTCCTGTTATATATGGAATTGGAGGATTGTGCGCGAATTGTCGGAAGAACTCCATAAGGTCATGCCGGAGCTGCCCATTTGGCTGGGAGGCCCGGAGGTGTCTTTTGACGCGGAAGAGATTCTCAAAGAATGCGGCTGGATAACGGGAATTATGGTTGGCGAAGGGGAAGAAACGTTTCGGGAGTTATTCTGCCATTATCAATATGATCAAGAAGAAATGGCGGGCGGCGGGAAGAAAGCGGAATGTCTGGAAGAGATAGCGGGGCTTGTTTACAGACAGGGAGAACGAATCATTCGGACCGAGGAACGGGAAGCGGTGGATATGGACAGGCTTCCGTTTTTGTATGGCCAACTGGAAAATTTCCAGAATCGGATCATCTATTATGAGTCCAGCCGGGGCTGTCCTTTCCGATGCAGCTATTGCCTGTCAAGCGTGGACAAGAGGGTGCGGTTTAAAAATGCCGAAACAGTAAAGAAAGAATTGCAGCAGCTGCTGGATGCGAAGGCAGCGCAAGTAAAGTTTGTGGACAGGACCTTTAACTGCCTTCCGGCGCATACGATGGAAATATGGAAATATATCGATGCCCATGATAATGGGATCACGAATTTCCATTTTGAAATAGCGGCAGACAGGATGACGGCGGAAGAACTGGAAGTATTGTCACATATGCGGCCGGGGCTGGTGCAGCTGGAGATCGGCGTACAATCGGTGAACCCATATACCCTGCGGGAGATCGACAGGGATACGGATATAGAAAAGCTGGAAAGAATCGTAGGGCAGATACGCAGCGGCAGAAATGTGCATGTACATCTGGATTTGATCGCCGGGCTTCCCTTTGAAGGCTATGACAGCTTCGGGAAGTCTTTTGACCGGGTGTATGCCATGAGGCCGGAACAGCTGCAGCTGGGATTTTTGAAGGTGCTGAAGGGATCCCCGATGCATGGGAGGGCGGAAAGGTATGGAATAAAATATGCTTCCCTGCCGCCTTATGAAGTGCTGTGTACCGATTGGCTGTCTTATGGGGAAATCTGCCGGTTAAAGCGGATTGAGGAAATGGTGGAGATATATTATAACAGCAATCAGTTCACCCATGCGCTGTCTGTTTTGGAGGAGAGTTTTGCCAGTCCGTTTGCTTTGTTTGAAAAACTGGCGGAGTATTATGAAGAGCATGGCTATATCCTGAACAGCCCTTCCAGAGTTTATCGTTATCATATTTTCCTGGAATTTGCCCTTCGTTATGGGAAAAGGGAGGGAGAGCTTTATAAGGAGCTGCTGACTTACGATATATATCTTAGGGAGAACATGAAGAATCGCCCTGGTTTTGCCCGGGATTTGTCGGAATATAAGCAAGAGTTCCGGGATTTTTACGACAGGGAGGAAGGAACGTGGGAGATTCTGCAGGGGTATAGGGAATATTCGGCAAGGCAGATGGCGCGGATGACCCATATGGAAGTATTTGCTTATCCTGTCTGGAAAATGGGAGGAACGATGGATAAGCTGGGCAAAAAGAAAAAAGTGCTTTTTGATTATGAGGAAAGAAATGCTTTGACAAGAGAGGCGCGTACAATTGTGCTTGATTAAGGGAGAGGAACGGAATCTATGACAAAGAAAACAAAGGCGATCCTGGATCTGCTGGACCAAAGATATGGAACAGAGTATCGGTGCTATCTGAACCATGAGAATGCATGGCAGCTGCTGATTGCGACGATTTTAAGCGCACAATGCACGGATGCGAGGGTGAATACCGTGACGGAGGGGCTGTTTCGCAAATATCCGGGAGTGGAGGCATTTGCGGCTGCGGACTTGGAAGAGCTGGAAAAGGATATTTATTCCACAGGATTTTACCATAATAAGGCCAAGAATATCATCGCATGCTGCAAGGATCTGATGGAAAAGTTTGGCGGCGAGGTTCCAAGGAGTCTGGAGGAATTGACATCCCTGGCGGGGGTCGGCAGGAAAACGGCCAATGTGATACGGGGGAATATCTATCATGAGCCGAGCATCGTGGTGGATACCCATGTAAAAAGGATATCGAAGAAACTGGGATTGACGAAGGAAGATGATCCTGTGAAAGTGGAACGTGATCTGATGAAAGCGCTTCCGAAGGATCGCTGGATACTTTGGAATATCCATCTCATTACTTTCGGCAGGGAGATCTGCAAAGCGCCGACACCGAAGTGCGAAGAATGTTTTCTGACGGCATACTGTAAAAAGAATGGGGAACGGAATAAAAAATGACAGAAGCATATACGGCGTTGGATCTGGAAACTACGGGTCTGAACCCGAAGAGGGATAAGATTATAGAAATAGGGGCTGTGAAGATAAGGAAGGGAAATGTGGCGGACCGCTTTCAAAGCTTCGTGAATCCATGGAGAAAGCTGGGGGAGGAAGTGCGCCTCCTGACAGGGATAGATGACGGAATGCTTCTGGATGCGCCGGGAATAGAGGAGGTATTGGAGCCGCTGATTGATTTTATTGGGGATGATGTCCTGGTGGGACACAGAATACTCTTTGATTATTCTTTTGTAAAAAAAGCCGCAGTGAATCATTCTATTGTTTTTGAAAAAGAGGGGATCGATACGTTGAAGCTGGCCAGGAAACTGCTGCCGGATCTGGAAAGCAGGAACCTTGGGTTTTTATGCAGTTATTATGGGATAGAACATAGGGCCCACAGGGCGATGGGAGATGCTGAGGCATCTGCCAAGCTGTATCAGAAGCTGGCAGAGCTGTTTTATGAAGGGAATGAAGAGGATTTTATGCCCAAGCGGCTGCTGTTTGCGGCAAAAAAAGAAACGCCTGCCACAAAACACCAGAAAGAACGGTTATATAAACTGCTGGACAGGCATAAAATAGTGATAGAATATCAAGTGGACAAACTGACAAAGAGCGAGGCTGACCGGATTATGGATCAAATTCTTGCAAAATACGGACGATAATATGGCGGCTTGCCGATTTTAGATGCTGCGCCCTGTCTTTTAATTCCCTGATTTTATCGGTATTTCCTTCTTTAGAGTATATGTCGGCAAGGAGACGGTAGGAACCGCTGACATCGGTATCGGTGGACAGGGAGAACTCCAGGATCTGCTTGGTTTCTGTGATGTATCCTGCCTGGTATAATTTTTCAGCCCATTGCTGCAGGGTGCGGACAAGGGTCGTATAGCTTTGGTCGTAGCGCATCAGCAGGTCAATGTTGGGCGCGCCATATTCCAGTTTTAAATCGGTATTGCTGAAACCGGTAAAATTCACGATAGGAGCATCGGCAAGATCATGGAGGATTCTGTGGAATTCTATCACTTTTTCATCTTCCTTCATTACTTCCATAGGAAGGGAGTCAAAAGGGATGGAGATATAGTCCAGATGATCGAGAGACTTCCGCCGCGTATTGTTGGCGGCGGCTTCTTTTTCCCAGTAAGCGTCCTGGGCTTTTTCGCCGATCCGCCTGCTTTTGGATATCTCGTAAGAGAGCCATATAAGGAAGATGATAAAACTTGCAAAAAAGGGCATTTTCATATATAATTCCTTTCAGAGACAGGAGGGTCTGATATGTTTAATCTACATAATCGTAAAACGAAAAAAATTATTTCATCCGTTATTATTATATTAATTGTAATCGCGATGTTCATACCAACTTTAACATATTTTATTTTTTAGTACAATATATTTTGAGGAGAGATCATGAAAATGAAAGGAAGGAAGATTGCTGCGGCGGCGGTTTTAACGGTGCTGGCAGCTTTATGGCCCGTGCAGGCGGCAAAAGCCCAGTCTATTGAGGATGCTTTGGAGGCAGAATCCCAGGCGGCGGAAACGCAGGAGCCGGAAAGCGGGGAAATGCAGGAGGAAAGCGCGGACGGGAATGTGCAGACTCCGATTCAGGAAAGCGCAGAGGCGCAGACGGAGGATAAAGAAACTGGTGCAGCGGCAGGCCCGCTGACAACCATGGGAAACAGCAATACGATTTCCGAAGGAATTTATATCGGCAGCGTGGATGTGTCAGGGAAGACGGCCCAGGAAGCCAAACAGGCGGTCGAGGCATATGTAGAAGAATTGAAAGGGCTGACTATTGCCTTTCAAATAATGGACGGGAACCAGATTGAGGTGACTGCCGGGGAGCTTGGCTTGCGGTGGACGAACTTTGATGCGGTGCAGGATGCGGTGGCTCTTGGCAAAAAAGGAAATATCGTACAGCGCTACAAGGCTTTGCAGGATCTGCGGCACAAGAATATGGTGTTCGACCTGGTTTATGATTTTGACAAAGAATTGATCCGGCAGATTTTGTCAGAGAGGTGCGGCGAATATAATACGGAAGCGAAGGATGCGACGCTGACAAGGGAAAACGGAGTGTTTTCCGTTACGCCGGGACAGAGCGGGCGAGTCGTTGATGAAGAGGCTTCCCTGAACCAGATTTATGATTATATGATGAATGAATGGGATTTCGGCGATGCTTCGGTGGAAATGGTCGTTAAAGTACAGGAACCGAGGGGGTCGGAAGAAGAACTGGCACAGGTCAGGGATGTGCTGGGGACATTTACGACGAGTTACAGTACGTCCGGTTCTTCGAGAAGCGCCAATGTATCCAATGGATGTGATCTGATCGCAGGAACTACTTTGTATCCGGGGGATGAATTCTCGACTTATGAAGCGGTATCTCCTTTTTCGGCAGATAATGGTTATTATATGGCGGGTTCTTATATGAACGGCCAGGTAGTGGACAGCCTGGGGGGCGGGATATGCCAGGTGTCTACTACATTGTATAACGCGGTTCTCCTGTCGGAGCTGGAGGTGACGGAGAGGCATAACCATTCGATGATTGTAACTTATGTGGATCCGTCTGCCGATGCGGCGATCGCGGAGTCTGCGGGCAAAGATTTTAAATTTGTAAATAATACGGGGCATCCGATTTATATCGATGGCCATTGCGAGAATAAAAATATTACGTTTACTATTTATGGCGTGGAGACGAGACCGTCCAACAGGGAAGTTGTGTATGAAAGCAAGGTGCTTTCCGTTATCCACCCGGATCACGAAGTGATTTATACGGATGTGGCGATGCCGATTGGCCAGGTGGTGACGCAGTCTGCCCATATTGGTTATAAGGCAGAGCTGTGGAAAGTAGTAAAAGAAAACGGCGCGGAAATAAGCCGCGAGCAGATTAACAGCAGCAGTTATAAGATGGTGCCGAGGACAGCTACGGTAGGACTTTCCACGAACGATGTGAATGCGTATAATGAGATGCTGGCGGCAGTGGCGACGAACAGCATTGACCATGTAAAAAATGTAGCGGCGGCTTTGGCGCAGTTTGCGATCCAGCCAGGGCAGGTACCTGCAGCGGAGCAGCAGCCGCCCGCCGAACAACAGCCAGCGGAGCAACAACCTCCGGCAGAACAGCAGCCCCCAGCGGAGCAACAGCCTCCGGCAGAACAGCAGCCTCCAGCGGAGCAACAACCTCTGCCGGAGCAGCAGCCTCCGGCGGAATAGGACGGATAAGATGAGAACAGGAAAACTGCCAGAGAATGTCTGGAAACGTTCAGTATTAAGACAAATCAATCAAACAAAACGGGAAGAAGTGACGGTCGGCGCAGGGATAGGGGAAAACTGCGCCGTTTTTTCGTTTGGGGATAAAGAAATGACATATATGTCATTAGATACGGAATGCTGGCCCGGGCAGGATGCCGCCAGGCTGGCGATGCACCGAAGCGTGAATGCGCTGGCGGCTTCGGGAGCAGAACCGATGGCGGTGGATTTTTCGGTGCTTTTACCGGAGGGGACAGAGGAAGAGGATGTCCGGGCGATGGCGGCAGAGGCAGGAAGGGAATGCGGGCTGCTGGGAATCCAGGCAGCCGGGTTTCATATAAAAGTAATAGGAGAAGTAAACCGGCCTGCAGTTACTGCGGCAGGAATCGGCCGACAGGCGGCGGGTGGAGGCAGAATATCCATGGCGGGGATCAAGCCGGGGCAGGATATCGTGGCGAGCAAATGGATCGGCCTGGAAGGAACTTATTTGCTGGCTGTGAACAGGGAAAAGGAGCTGCTGGAAAGATATCCGGCCCGCCTGCTCAAAGAAGTGAAGGAATATGACCGGTTTCTGTCGGTAATCCCGGAGGCCGCCACCGCCGTTAAGTCCGGCGTTTGCGCTATGTACAGTGTTGCGGAGGGGGGTATTTTCGCCGCCCTTTGGGAAATGGCTGCAGAGGCAGGCGTTGGACTGGAAGTTGACTGGAAGAAGATTCCGATCAAACAGGAAACGGTGGAGATCTGCGAGTTTTTTGAAATTAGTCCCTATGAGCTGGCATCGGGGGGATGTCTTTTGATGACGGCGGAAAGAGGATATGATCTGGTTAGGGAGTTGGAGAAGAAAGGGATTGCCGCGTCCGTAATCGGAAAAACAACGGATAATAATGACAAGGTTGTCATTCATGGGGAAGAACGGCGCTTTTTAGAGATGCCGAAACCGGATGAGTTGTATAAAGTATTTGGGCAGGCTCAAAAGAGCCACGAAAAAACAAATGGAAATAAAAGGAGCAGAATGGAGGAAGTATGAGAGAGAAAATATTATCGATTATAGAGAGGAACAGCCGTATTGATCTGAAGGAGCTGGCCGTTATTCTCGGGGCGGAAGAAACAGATGTGGTCAATGAGATGGCGGCGATGGAAAAAGAGGGGATTATTTGCGGCTATCATACGATGATTGATTGGGAAAAGACTTCGGTGGAGAAAGTGACTGCTTTAATCGAGGTGCGCGTGACACCGCAGAGGGGGCAGGGATTTGATAATATTGCGGAGAGGATTTATAAGTACCCGGAAGTGAACAGCGTATACCTGATCTCGGGCGGCTATGATCTTCTGGTGACGCTGGAAGGGAAATCGCTGAAGGAGGTGTCGGCGTTCGTTTCCGATAAATTGTCGGCTTTGGATACGGTACTCAGCACGGCGACGCATTTTATTCTGAAAAAATATAAGGACCACGGAACGATACTGGCAAAAAAATATGAAGATGAAAGAGAGAAGATTACGCCATGAGAAACCCATTAGCTGATAAAGTGGTAGATATCAAGCCCTCAGGCATCCGCAAATTTTTTGATATTGTAAGTGAAATGGAGGATGCGATTTCGCTTGGAGTCGGCGAGCCTGATTTTGATACGCCCTGGCATATCAGGGACGAGGGCATTTATTCATTGGAAAAAGGACGCACTTTTTATACTTCCAATGCGGGGCTGAAGGATTTAAAAATTGAAATTTGCAATTATATGAAGCGATCCCAGGGAATTGATTATCATTATAATGATGAGGTTATCGTAACTGTGGGAGGATCGGAAGCGATCGATATCGCCCTGCGGGCTATGATCAATGACGGGGAGGAAGTGCTGATTCCGCAGCCAAGTTATGTTTCATACGAACCTTGTGCCATTCTGGCGAATGCCGTTCCTGTTATTATCGAGCTGAAAGCGGAGAATGAATTTCGCCTGACCGCCCAGGAACTGCGCGACGCGATTACGGATAAGACGAAGGTTTTGATTCTGCCCTTTCCTAATAATCCAACAGGGGCGATTATGGAAAAGGAAGATCTGGAGAAAATCGCGGAAGTAATTATAGAGAAAGATATTTTTGTTATTTCAGACGAGATCTATGCAGAGCTGACCTATAAGGATAAGCATGTTTCGATCGCTTCCCTGCCGGGCATGAGAGAACGTACGGTTCTTATCAACGGGTTTTCCAAGGCTTATGCCATGACCGGCTGGAGGCTGGGATATGCCTGCGGGCCGAAAGAGATTCTGGGGCAGATGTTGAAGATCCACCAGTTTGCTATTATGTGTGCGCCTACTACAAGCCAGTATGCGGCGGTGGAAGCATTGAAAAACGGGGATGAAGATGTAAGGCAGATGCGGGAGGCGTATAACCAGAGAAGAAGATATTTGATGTACGCTTTCCGGGAGATGGGGCTGGAATGCTTCGAACCCTTCGGCGCATTTTATGTGTTTCCATGTATTAAGGAATTCGGTATGAGCAGCGAAGAGTTCGCGGATCGTTTCCTACGAGAGGAAAAAGTCGCTGTCGTGCCGGGGACGGCTTTCGGGGACTGCGGGGAAGGATTTCTTCGAATATCCTATGCATATTCTTTGGAAAACCTGAAAATTGCGATTGGAAAGCTGAAGAATTTTATTGAAAGGCTTCGGAAGGAAAAAGAAGCATAATTTAAAAAAAGAGCTGGCCTGAAGGCCAACTCTCCGCCTGGAAAAACTTTCCGTCTGAAAAGTTTTTCCAGGCATTTTTAGTTTATGCAGTTTACTGGATCAGGTATTCTACAGTAATATTTACTTCCACGCTCACCTCTCCCGGCATAATGGCTGAACCGGTTTCCGCGTCGGCGGCCAGGCTTTCCTCCATATTTCGCATTTTAGCGCTTAAAGCGTGGTCGGTATAGCGCGCTTCGCTGTAATTGCTGTTTTCGCGGACTCCTACGACGTTTCCGAGGGAACAGCCGCCCGCTTCGGCCAATGCCTGGGCTTTTGCCTTAGCGGATTCCATGGCCAGTTTTAAGGCGTTGGAATATCCTTCGTCATATTTGCTGGACATATATGTAATGGACTGGATATTGTTAATTCCTGCTTCCACGGATTTGGAAAGGATATTTTCAAGACCGTCTATGGGTATCCCCGATACCGTCAGGGAAGTGGAAGCTTCATAGCCGGTAATCCGCTGGGTATTTCCGCTGTAATTGTAGATGGGATACATATAATAGTCGGAAGTCTGAATGGAGGCTTCCCCCACGCCCAGGCTTTTTAATAAATCGATGACTTTGGCCGTATCTTCTGTATTTTTCTGCTGGCAGGATGCGGCATCTTTCGCTTCTGTGCGCACGGCATAAACGATTTCAGCGATATCCGGGATGACTGTCACGGTTTCGCTGCTGTTGACGGATATGACGTTTCTTGTGGAATCCGGGGCGGCAGCAGGAGCCGCAGATACGGTGGTCGGAACCGATCCGGCGCCTGTGGTTCCACTGACACTATTGTCGGCAGAACCACAGGCGGTGAAAAAGATGGAAAAGCCAAGAGCCAGTGACAGCAGTTTTGCTTTCGGTTTACGCTTCATTTTTCTCTTTCTCCTCATATGGCCTTTATTCATTGCTGCTTGTATAATTAGCGCTGGTGACGGAAGTCACCATTCTTGTCGATACTTTGCCCGAACTGTTCTTATATGCCTGGCGGATGGTTCCCCATGCGCCGACTACCATTAAAATATATCCCATGACGAGATCCCCGATAACGGCCATCTTGATATCCGGCTCTTCAAGGAAAGAGGGTACGCTGCGGAAAGCATCAAAGAAGGTAATTTCATAATATTCTTTATAAACGTTATAGATTTCAATACCGACGGATACCTGTTCGGCAACAATTACCATGACCAGGGAGATGATACAGCTGATGATAATCCCGGCTTTGCTCAGATGCCCGCCCAGCATTTCATAGCCTTTTAATGCGCATATAATCATAACCAAACCGGCAATTCCTGATATGTAGCCGAGCTGGTAAATCAGCACCCATACGATAACGCCCAGCACGGAACCGAGCAGCGCGCCTACCACGCCGCCTACGATATTGCCGCTTCCTTTTTTGGACTTTTCAGCCGTCTGCCGCTGGATGTTGTCCGATGTGCTGGCATAGCAGGAGGAACAAAGCATATGTTCGGTATCATCTATCTGATAAAGATTCAGCCCGGCAGAGGAACCGCAGGATTGGCAGCAGGGAACTAACTGGTTGGAATTACAGTAAGAAGTAATATCCCGTAAAAAGGCATCCAGGCAGGGAACATAGTTTTTGCCCCATTTAAAGCCGATGCCCTGGAATTCCGCAGTGATTCTTGTGCCGCTATAGGAAGCCGACTGCAGATATTGGTGTTTGCTGGTACATTGGTTCAGGAAATCGGTAATGGCTGGAACGGCTGCTATGGATCCTTCTTTTACCCAGAGGTATACCGTATGTTTTGCCGCTGTAACAGGATCCTGGTGTATGGAAAAAAAGACCCCGTTCATCTGGCCGTAGACCAATCCGTTTTTGTCTTCGGCAGTAAATCCGTTATTAAGTGCGTATTGCTTTACTTTTTTGTAGATCATATGATTCTCCTCCTCATTAGCATACGCTGCTGTCTGGCAAAATAGACTTCTGCTGTGCATCGTTGCGTTTTTTATTGTAACATTATAACATGGAATGGGGAAAAGAGGAATATTGAAATTGATTTCCGCATGGTATTCGGTTATGTTATAATATGGTTAAAATGGTGAAATTAGTTTTGCGCGATAAAGCCGCGCAGAAATGGGGGCGACTATGCATATTGTGCTGCATCAGCCGGAGATACCGGCGAATACGGGAAATATTGGAAGGACATGTGTTGCGGCGGGGGCTTCGCTGCATTTAATAGAACCCCTTGGCTTTCGGCTGAATGAGAAAGAGATTAAGAGGGCGGGAATGGATTATTGGGAGCATCTGGATGTAAAGAGGTATGTGAATTTTTCAGAGTTCCTGGAGAAGAATCCGGGGGCAAAAATATGGATGGCGACGACGAAGGCGAAAAAGACATACGCGGAGGCGGAGTTTGGGGAAAATGATTATATTATGTTTGGAAAGGAGAGCGCGGGCATTCCGGAGGAAATTTTGGTGGATTATGAGGAAACATGCATCAGGATTCCGATGCTGGGGCAGATTCGGTCTCTGAACCTTTCCAATGCGGCAGCGATCGTGTTGTATGAGGCGCTGCGGCAAAACCATTTTTCCAACATGCAGCTGGAGGGTGAGCTTCACAGGCTGCATTGGAAATAATTTTTGTGGAATTCCGAATTTTTGTTTGTAACGAAAAAAGCTTTTGCCGCACATATGGATAAGAGGAGGTGAAAAGGTGGACAGGCAGAAGGTGGAAGAAGTGTATGAGCAAAATGTGAAGGCTGTTTACAAATACCTGTTCTGCTTAACCCATAGTGCGGATCTTGCGGAAGAACTGACGCAGGAGACCTTTTATCAGGCGGCAAAAGGAATCGACCGGTTCAGGGGCGGATGTAAAGTCTCAACCTGGCTGTGCCAGATTGCGAAAAGGCTTTGGTATAAGGAACTGGAAAAGCGAAAGCGGGAAATACCAGTTTTGGAGGCAGCGGAAGGAAACGGCGGTTTTGGCAGTATAGAAAATGATTACCTGCTGAATGTGGAAAAGGTGGAGCTGTTTCGGATGCTCCATAACTTCGACATAACTACGAGGGAGGTCATGTATCTTAGGCTGGCCGGAGAGCTGAGTTTTTCTGAAATCGGCGATATTATGGGCAAAACAGAGAACTGGGCAAGAGTTACTTTTTACAGGGGCAAACAAAAATTAATGAAAGGAAGAGAGGAATGGAACAAAGATTAGTGTGCGATACGGTAAGGGATCTGCTGCCGATGTATATAGACCATATGACGAGTGAAGCATCGAACGAATCGATAGAAGGGCATATGGAAAACTGCCAGGAATGCAGGGACGCGCTGGAACAGATGAGGAGTCCCGTGCGCGTGGAGGCGGCGCCGGAGGTAAAAGACTTTCGGAAGTTTTTAAAGAAATCGAAGATGAGCCTGCTTTATTGGATGGCAGGGGCGGCAGCTTTGATTGCGATCGTTGCCTGTTTCATCGTCAATCTGGCAGTGGATCAAAGGCTTTCTTGGTTTTATATTGTGGGAATCGGCATCGTCACTGCTTATTTGCCAGTATATGTGTGGATCACCGCTTCCAAACACAGGTTTGTAAAGGGGCTGGCGGTTTTGAGCATATGTGTGTTTCTGGTGGTGGGGACAGTGCAGATCGTGTTGTATTATTTGATGGGCATCGGGGAAATGTGGTTTTGGGAAATCGGTCTGCCGGTTACGGTGCTTTGGCTGGTGATCGTTTGGGCCGGGGTGGCTTTCCATGGCTGCTTCCATACGAATGCGCTCATATCTTTGTCCGTCATTACTTTTCTGGCGGTTCCGGGGAATTATCTGACCCAATGCCTGACCGGGGACTGCCAGGGAATCCATAGTCTGGACATCGGGTCAATCGCCGACGGGATGGGGAACGGATTGGCGGCAGTGCTGCTATTATTGGCGGGGCTTGCCTGGCAGAGGAGAAAAGGGAAGAAAGAAGATGGAGAATAGTTATTTTAATGAGGCATTGTCCAATTTTGCAAAGGATTTCGCCTATGGAGGGGCTATCCGGCATTTGGTGGACAAGGGATATACGGCGGAACGGATTATCAGGGAATTCCACTATCCGATTTCCAGGGAAAGCGTGGAAAAGATAGTGGAAGACCATCTGAGAAATAAGGATAAAAGCGATAAGCGTTAATCTTCATCATCGATGATATCGGAAACAGGAAGGGAAAAAATAAACTCGGAGCCGACGCCTTCCGTGCTTATGACATTGATATGTTCGCCGTGGGCGTGGATGATTTCCCTTGTAATGGAAAGGCCAAGCCCGGTTCCTTTTTTATCCTTGCCCCGGGAAGCGTCGGATTTGTAAAAACGGTTCCAAATCAGTTTCAGATCATCTTTGGGGATGCCGATCCCGCTGTCTTTGATGGAAATATAGACTTTATTACTTTTCTCGCTTGTTTCGATACGGATGACGGAGTCGTTGTGGCTGAATTTGATCGCATTATCCAACAGGTTGTAGAAAACCTGCTGGATTCTTCCCATATCCGCATTGACATAGATGAAATCCCCGGTCAGGAGCAGTTCGATGGCGATGGATTTCTGGCGGCAGGTTCCTTCGAAGGAGGCCGCCGTATCGCGGATGATGCGGTTCAGTTCAAAGTCCGTCCGGTCAAGAAGCATCCCTTTTGTATTCATATTGTTCAAAGTCAGGAGGCCGTTCGTCAGTTTGGTAAGACGTTCGGTCTCGTTGAGTACAATATTCAAATATTTTTCATGCATTTCGGGAGGGATCGTGCCGTCCAGCATGGCCTCCAGATATCCCTTGATGGAAGTCAGGGGAGAGCGGAAGTCATGGGAAACATTGGCCACAAACTTTTTCTGGTCGTCTTCGGAACGGGCGATTTCGCTGGCCATATAGGAAAGGGTGGCGGCGAGGTAGCCGATCTCGTCCTCGCTGTCCACCTGGAATTCATAGTGCATATTGCCGCTGGCATATTGCTCGGTGGCTTCGGTGATCTTACGGAGAGGGAGATATACGATTTCCGTAAAAAAGATAAGGATGATCAAAGAAAGCAGGAACAGGATTACCAGCATAATATAGGAAATATTCAATAAACTGTTGCAGGAGGCCTGAATGGCGCTCATAGGCGTATGGATAACCACGTATCCCCGTACTTTAAAATTGGAAGTGATAGGGGAAAATACGCTGAGCATCTGTTCGTCAAAGGAGCCGAAGAAATTACCTACGGTATAATAGGAACCAGAGGATATGGTAGGGTCGAAGTTTGCGATAACCACTTCGTTTTCTACGTTTACCGGGGAAGAGGAGTCCAGGATCATCCGGCCGGAAGGGTTGATAATCCATATCGTGGACGAAAGGTATGTGTCCAGCGCGTCCAGCTGCCGTTTGACTGTGTCGAGGGAAGTCTCGCTGTTATAGAGATCCGAAGCATAGGTCATGGCGATCAGAGTGGCCTCTTCATAGAGAGCATCTGCCTTTTCTCTTTTCAAGTGTTCCAGAGTCATATTGGACACAAAAGTAGCGACTACGACAAATCCGAAGAAGCCGAAAATAAAATATCCCAGTATAAATTTCAAATAGAGGGTTTTTCTCATAGTCACGCCCCTGCCTTTACCTCAAACTTATAACCTACCCCCCAGACAGTATTGATGCGCCAGGAAGCGTGGTCCTTGATTTTTTCCCGGAGGCGCTTAATGTGTACGTCTACGGTACGCGTGTCCCCGATATATTCATAGCCCCATATTTGGTCGAGAAGCTGCTCCCTGGTATATACGTGGTTAGGGGAGGAGGCCAGGAAATAAAGAAGTTCCAGCTCCTTGGGAGGCATATCGATCGTTTGGCCCATATAAATGACGGAGTAATTCGTCTGGTTAATGATCAGGTCCGGATATTCCACGCTTTTGATATTAGAAGCCGCAGAGGCGGCAGGCGAGGGCTTATAGCGCCTTAATACCGCTTTGACCCTGGCCACCAGTTCCTTGGAATCGAAGGGTTTTTCCATATAGTCGTCGGCCCCAAGTTCCAGCCCGAGGACTTTATCAAAAATCTCCCCTTTTGCCGAAAGCATGATGATCGGAATCGTGGATTTTGCCCGGACTTCCCGGCAGACCTGATAACCGTCAATGCCCGGAAGCATCAGATCCAGGAGGATCAGGCTGGGGGCAAAGGAGTCAGCCGCAGCCAGGGCGGATTCCCCGTCGTTGACAATCATCGTTTCAAAACATTCTTTGGTAAGATATAAAGAAATCAACTCTGCAATATTGTTGTCATCGTCTACAATTAATATTTTTTGTTTGCTTACCATATCGATAACCATGCCTTTCTCTCAGCCCTTACATCGGCGCTGGTTTCTGTCAGGATTTAAAAGTTGCAATAGTGACGCCTGCGTCGCCTTCCCCATGTTCCCCCTGCCGGAAGGATTGGATATATTTCACTTTTTTCAGATGCCCTTGGACCGCTTTTCGGAGCGCCCCGGTTCCTTTGCCGTGTACGATGCGGACAGTGGAAAGATGGGAAAGATAGGCATCGTCCAAATATTTATCCAGTTCTGCAATTGCTTCGTCCACCGTTTTTCCCAGAAGATTGATTTCAGGGGAAATATGATAGGACTTAGACATTTTCATGTTGCCCGTGCCGGAGCGGGCAGAAAATGACGGTTTTGTCACCGGCTCGTCATCGATAAAGACGATTTCGCTGATATTCGTCTGGGAGCGGATAATGCCGCATTGGACGAATAAGTTGCCTTTATGGTCCGGCAGGGAACTCACGGTGCCTTTTAACCCCATGGAAAGGATTTTGACACTGTCCCCCAGCTTCAGCTGCTTGGGAGAGGGCTGCTTTTTCGGAGGCTGTTTTGCCTTTAACGAAAGTTTGTCATTTTTATCCGAAATCCCTTCCCGTATTTTTTCCCGCGTTTTTTCCAGATCTTTCATGGAAGCGCCAGGCCCGGCCTTTTGGAAGACCCGAATGGTTTCATCGGCCACATCCTTTGCTTCCTGAAGGATATCCCTTGCCTTTTCGTTGGCTTCTTTCAGGATGCGGTCTTTTGTCTCCTGGATTTTCTCTTCTCTTTTTTGCAGCTTATCCTTCAACTGTTTAATCTCATCTTTATAAGAAGCGATTTCCAGACGCTCGTTTTCTATCGTGGTTCTCTTATGCTCCAAATCGGCCAGTAAGTCCTCAAAACTGGTATTTTCCTGGCTGATCTGGGCCTTTGCGGACTGGATGATATGATCGGGCAGTCCCAGTTTGGAGGATATGGCGAAAGCATTGCTCTTGCCGGGGATGCCGATCAAAAGCCGGTAAGTAGGCTGCAGGGTGTCCACATCGAACTCGCAGCAGGCATTTTCCACGTGGGGCGTGGAAAGAGCATATACTTTCAGCTCGCTATAGTGGGTAGTCGCCATAGTACGGATGCCCCTTTGGTGCAGATAGTCGAGGACGGCGATCGCCAGGGCGGCTCCCTCCGTCGGGTCCGTGCCGGCACCGAGTTCATCGAACAAGCAGAGGGAATTGCAGTCCGCATGTTTCAGGATCGAGACGATGCGCGTCATATGGGAGGAAAAAGTGCTGAGGCTCTGCTCAATGCTCTGTTCGTCGCCGATATCTGCATAGACTTCCGAAAAAACCGGCAGTTCAGACCGATCCAGGGCGGGAATATGCAGCCCGGATTGTCCCATCAGTGCAAACAGTCCGACCGTTTTTAAGGAAACGGTTTTCCCGCCGGTATTAGGGCCGGTGACAATAAGCAAGTCAAAATCCCTGCCCAGATATACGTCGATAGGGACAGCTTTCTTTTTATCCAGAAGAGGATGCCTTCCTTTTCGTATATTGACATAACCGTCAGTATTAAAAACAGGAGCGGTAGCGTTCTGCTCCATCGCCAAGGAGGCTTTGGCAAAAATAAAATCCAAAGTCGTCATCATCTTCTGGTTCTGCGAAATCACATCGACATGCTCCGCCGCCTGGGCGCTCAAATCAGTCAGTATCTGCCGGATTTCTTCCTGTTCCTGAAGAGCGAGTTCCTTGATCTGGTTATTCAGCGATACTACGGCAGCCGGCTCGATGAATAATGTGGAGCCGGTAGAGGACTGGTCATGGATCATTCCTGGGACTTGGTTCTTGTACTCCGCTTTCACGGGAATGCAGTATCTGTCATTGCGCATTGTAATTACGGCATCTTGCAGATAAGTACGGCAGGAGCCGCTTAACATGCCCGTAAGCTGGGAATGGATTTTTTCGTTGGCGATCCGCATGCTCCGGCGGATATGTTTTAATGCCGGGCTGGCATCGTCGCTGATCTCGTCTTCCGATAAAATACACCGCCGGATTTCCTGCAAAAGCGGGGAAAGGGGTTCTAAGAGATCAAAAAAATCATCCAGGGAATCCCGTTCCTCCTCTTCCCGCTCCCGCCGTCCATAAGTCTTGATCCGGCTCACATTCTCCAGGAGTCCGGCAATGCTTAACAATTCCGTAACGGACAAAACGCCCCCGACTTCCAGGGACTTCATCGCATATCCCAGATCTTTATTCCCGCCGAAAGAGGTGGAACCCTTTTTAAACAGACGGGAAAGCGCATCGGAAGTCTGCCGCTGCGCTTCATTTATGACACTAACGTCACTATAAGGACTCAAATCCCGGCACAGCTTCCGTCCTGGATCCGAATCCGCTTTTTCAACAAGCATGTCAATGATTTTATGATATTCTAAGGTTTGCAATACTTTTTCGTTCATAATATTTTTCCTGTCAAATGAGTTATAGGGTAGTTGGGGAATGGCGGGGAGGATATGACCATCTTCGCGATTGCCTGACTTACTTATTATAGCATATGGGTGGGGAAAATACTATGAAGGATTGTTCTTTGCCGAAAGATGGAAATCATTTTTTGCAGCCAGAAACCCCATTTACATTCCCCCCAAAACAAGCTATACTAATAAAGTTAATCGGCACCCTTTCATCATTCTCCATATAATATAAGGAAGATCAGCATTTTTATGAATAGTGAAAAAAATAAAAAGGATATAGATTCAGAGGTAAAAATTCAAAAACAAGATTCGGATTTTATAACGGAAACGATCAGGCAGCGTCCGATCAATAAAAAGAAGCTGCTTCGGCGTACTTTGATTACTGCGGCGATGGCGGTGGTTTTTTCGCTTGTCGCATGCCTGACTTTTCTTCTTCTGGAACCGGTGATCAGTAACTGGCTGTACCCGGAAGAAGAGCCGGAACCCATTGAATTTCCGGAAGAAACGGAGGAGATTCTCCCTGAGGATATGATTGTGGACGACTCGGAGATGGAGCCGGAGCCGGAGCCGCCGACAGAGATCGTGATCCAGGATGAGCAGATAGAAAAAATATTGAACGGGATCCAGCTGGATATGGAGGATTATGCGGAAATGTACAGTTCCCTGTCGGGAATAGCTGCGGAGGCAGGCAAATCAGTAGTGACAGTGACCGGTTCGGTATCGAATGTAGACTGGTTTAATAATCCATATGAAAGCAAGGGGCAGACTTCCGGAGTGATCGTGGCTAAGCTGCCGAAAGAAATATTGATTCTTGTTAATTATGAAAAGGTGATCGATGCAGAAAGCATCATGGTGACATTCTGCAACGGAACGCAGGGAAAGGCAGAGCTGCGGGAAAGGGATGCTAATACGAAGCTGGCGGTGGTTTCCGTGCAGACGGAGGAAGTGGGGAAGGATACGGCGGATTTGGTCAAAGCGGCGGATCTGACGACCAGCTCCAGCAACAGCGCCATTGTCGGAAACCCGGTAATCGCTATCGGCAGTCCTTTGGGGAACGGGTATTCCGTATGTTATGGAATGGTGACATCCAATAATATAAGTATTAATATGGTGGATTCTTACTATAAGCTGATTACTACGGATATTTATGGAAGCCAGAAAGCTTCGGGGGTTCTTGTTAATTTAAAGGGGCAGATGCTTGGCATGATTGATGGTTCGCATAATAGCGATGATATGAAAAATCTAGTGTCGGCGATAGGGATCACCGAACTGCGGAAAGTGATCGAGCGGATGAGCAATGGAAAGAAGCAGGCTTATCTTGGAACCCATGGAACGGATGTGACGCCGGAGGCAAATGAGAACCTTGGCGTGCCGTATGGGGCCTATATTACAGAAATCGAAATGGATTCCCCGGCTATGGAAGCAGGGATACAGAGCGGCGATGTCATTGTAGGAATTAAAGAAAAGGAGATCCATACTTATGGGGATCTGGTGAATGCCCTGATGGAAGGACAGCCGAACGAGACGGCATCTATCGTTTTGATGCGGCAGGGGCCGGAGGAATATGTACGGATGGAAGTGGATGTGACGCTGGGGAATCTGGAATGATGGAAATAGTTTTTAAACCAGTAAAAGATAAGGGCAGAGAGAGAAAGGGAAGCAAGAAATGAAATATATCAAAGATTATAAAGAAGGCGACCGGGTATTCGACATCTATTTATGCAAGCATAAGCAGTCTGCAGTGACAAAGAACGGGAAGGCTTATGACAATGTAATTTTACAAGATAAGACGGGGACTTTGGATGCAAAGGTATGGGATCCCCATAATCCGGGCATCGGGGAGTTTGATTCCCTGGATTATATTGAAGTGTATGGGGAAGTGACGTGTTTTCAGAACGCGCTTCAGGTCAATGTGAAGCGTATACGGAAATGCCAGGAGGGAGAATATGTTCCTGCGGATTATCTTCCAGTCAGCAGCAAAGACATTGAAGAGATGTATGGGGAGCTGCTGGGCTACATAAAGAGGGTGGAGAACCCATATTTGCGGACTCTGCTGGAGGCATTTTTTATAAAAGATGAAGGGTTTGTGAAAGTTTTCAAGCAGTCTTCGGCAGCAAAAACGGTGCATCATGGTTTTGTGGGCGGGCTGCTGGAGCATACGTTGAGCGTGACAAAATTGTGTGAATATTACTGCAAGGCATATCCTTTGTTAAAAAAGGATTTGCTGATCAGCGCGGCGATCTGCCATGACATCGGAAAAGTGAAGGAGTTATCCTTATTTCCGGAGAACGATTATACGGACGACGGACAGCTCTTGGGCCATATCGTGATGGGAACGGAAATGGTAGGGGAAAAGATCAGGGAGATCAAGGGTTTTCCGACCATTCTTGCGGGCGAGCTGAAGCATTGTATTCTTGCTCATCACGGGGAATATGAATTCGGTTCTCCGAAAAAACCGGCGATCATGGAGGCGATGGCGCTTAACTTTGCGGACAATACGGATGCGAAAATGCAGACTTTCACGGAGATTTTGAATCATGCGAAAGAAACAGGATGGCTGGGATTTAACCGTTTGTTTGAATCTAATTTAAGGGCAACAAGGATGGAATAAGGATGGGACATAAGGGAAATGACATTCTTTATAAAAAGGATGATGTTTTTACAGTAAAAATCGAGGATATTGGGAATGACGGAGAGGGTATAGGCAAAATCGAGGGCTATACCCTTTTTGTGAAGGACGCAGTAATCGGCGATGTGGTAAGATGCAAGATTATGAAGGCAAAAAAGAATTATGCTTATGCGAAGCTGGAAGAAATCGTAGTACCATCGGAGGTGAGGGTGGAGCCGCTGTGCAGATACCACAGGCGGTGCGGGGGCTGCCAGATACAGGCGATGGATTACCGAGCGCAGCTGGATTATAAGCAAAGAAAGGTAAAAAATGACCTGGTACGGATCGGGGGATTTGCGGAAGAATTCGTAGAGCAGGTGATGGAACCGATTGTCGGCATGGAGAGTGCATACCGCTATCGGAACAAAGCCCAGTTTCCGATTGGGACGGATAAAGAGGGAAATCTGGTTGCTGGTTTTTATGCTGGCAGGACCCACGATATTATTGCGAATACGGACTGCGCCTTGGGGGCGGAGGAAAACCGGGAAATATTGGAATGTATTCTGAATCATATGCGTAAATATCTTATTCCGGCATATGACGAAAAAACGGGATTGGGACTGGTCAGGCATATTCTGATACGCAAAGGTTTTGCCAGCGGGGAGCTGATGGTATGCCTGGTGGTGAATGACAGAAAGGGAAGCGGGAAAAAGGGGAGGGAATTTTTTCCTTTTCAGGGGGAATTGTTGGACAGGCTGTCAGAAATAGAAGGAATGACAAGCATGTCAGTATGCATCAATACGGATAGAACGAATGTGATTATGGGCGAAAAAGTGTATACGGTATGGGGGGAGGATAAGATCTGCGATACAATCCATAGGAGAAATACAGAGGATTTTTCCCTTATGGACCAGGGAATTGTTTTTCATATATCGCCGCTTTCTTTTTATCAGGTGAACCCGGTTCAGACAGAAAAGCTGTATAGTCTTGCCTTGGAATATGCAGGGCTGACCGGGAAAGAAACGGTGTGGGATTTGTATTGCGGGATCGGGACGATTTCTCTTTTTCTGGCCGGGGAGGCCGGGAAGGTTTATGGCGTGGAGGCAGTTCCGCAGGCGGTGCAGGATGCCAGGGAGAATGCGTTATATAACAGGATAGAAAATGCAGAATTTTTTGAGGGGAGAGCGGAGGAAGTCCTGCCGGAGAAATATGAAAAGGAGGGAATCCGGGCGGATGTAATCGTGGTGGATCCTCCGAGGAAGGGATGCGACAGGGCTTGCTTGGAAACGATGCTGAAGATGCAGCCGGAACGGATTGTGTATGTGAGCTGCGATCCGGCGACGCTGGCGAGGGATTTGAGGGTATTGTGCGATGGGGGGTATGAGCTGAAGCGGGCGAGGGCGGTGGATCAGTTTGGGGGGACGGTGCATATAGAAACTATAGTGGCTTTAAGCCGCATAAAATAAGGTTTTTCAAGGATTTAAAGGGTGCAAAAATGGGTGGCTTGCCACCGATTTGCCACCGCAATTCTGAAAAACCGCCCAAAATGTTAAGAAAGGGCTGAACAGCGTGAACTTTTGCTGTCAGCCCTCTTTTTTGGTATTCTATGAAGTTTTTTGCCCTGCTGCCTGTTCAAAAAGGTCAACGGAACGTGCCGCCATGACTTCCGTATCATGCACATAGGTCTGCAAGGTGGTCTGGATGTTGGAGTGACCCAGCCGGGTTTGCACGTCCTTCACGTCAGCGCCAGATTCAATCAGGATCGTGGCATGGGTGTGCCGCAGGGAATGGTAGTCAAAAGCAAGCAGCAGTTCCTTGTGGATCACCCTTGCGCAGTATTTGAAGGAATCCGTGGAAGTGTATTCCCCGTTTTCCGCTATGCAGACCATGCGCACACGGGGCAGGGCTGATTCCACGCACTTCTGGACGGGGACAATGCGCTGCATGTCATTCCCTTTTTCGTCACCCTCTTTTTTCAGGACGTGGATCGTATAGTATTCGCTGTATTTCAATTCATTCTTCAGCTGGGCGGTGTGTTCCTGCTTCAATGCCTGATATAAAGTATCGCCGAATTTTATTGTGCGCATGGAAGACAGTGTTTTGGTAGTAGTGAAGTACCATGAGGAGCGCATTTCCTTTTTCCCGGTCTTTTCCACGGCTCTGCGGACATCAGCCCCGAAGTTCCGCTTTACAATCTGCTTGTTTACGGTCAGGGTCTTGTTTTCAAAGTCTATGTCATCCCACGTCAGGGCAAAGGCCTCGCTGATCCGCAGGCCGGTATAAAACTCGATCATCAGCGGGATATGGTAACGGGATCCGGCCGGGAACTTGTCAATGATCTGCCGCCATTCTTCCGGCATCAGGATGATCCTTTCACGGGGCTTCTTCTCCACTTTGGGATATTTCACATAGCGCATAGGGTTGGCCGGGATATAGTGCAGAGGTTCAACGGCATAATCCAGCGCCGCACCGAACACGGACAGGATCCCGGTTATGGAGTGTTTGGCCAGCCCGTCCGTTTTCAGCTTGTTGGCGTATTCCTGCAATGCGGCAGCAGTGACGGCCTTTAAGCGGTACCGGCCGAAACGGGGCTTCAAATGACCTTCCATGATCCGCAGATAGCCTATCTGTGTATTGTATTTCAGGTTCGGCTTGCAGTACAAGTCATACCACTGGTCAAGGTAGTCCGATACCGTGATTTCGGAAGGCTCAAACAGCTGCCCCGCGTTATTGTATTCATTGATCGCTTTTGCAAGCGCCGTTTCTGCTTCCTTTTTGGTCTTGAAGCCGCCTTTTTCCTTCTTCTGGCGTTTGCCGCCTATTGTGCCGAGGTCAAAATAATAAGACCACGTTGCACCACGTTTTCTTGTTCCACCTGTTATAATAATCATTCCTTTCCGTTCTGGCTGTGCGGCGGCTACGGAAGGGGTGGGGAATGGTTATTTTTGCACCAGCGTAGAAATTTCTACACCAACACAATAAAAGCGGCTATATGCACTCATATGAGTGTTGCAGCCTGTTTGCAGACAGCAAAACTCATTAAAATATGTGGTTGAAAAATCGGGAGCAATGACCTATAATATACTTAACAGGACAGCCGGAAGGTGAATGTAGCTCACCCGACCCGGCAAAAATTAAAGATTAGCTATGAGAATAGCCGTTCCTAAACTTTGACGAGAGCAGGACGGCTATTTCTTTTTCTGCTGTTCTAAAACTTTTTTGTAAAATTTTCCTTCAATGGCTT
>OFGD01000201.1_pt1 | contig 50287 bp, 40 predicted proteins | sample 1521671 | NCBI WGS metagenome assembly OFGD01 (sample SAMEA3504114, study PRJEB24116) | mouse gut metagenome | biome: mouse gut; feature: mouse-associated habitat; material: faeces | place: Denmark | collected 2011 | reverse complement strand
TAGCGCAGCCACATCATGCTCTCAGGAATGAACGGCAGCAGCACATAAAGCGCGACAACGCTTACCGCCATGACGGCGCTGCCCAGGATCATGAAGGGCCGGAATTTGCCGATTTTAGTGCTGGTGCGGTCCATCATAGCACCGATGATGGGGTCGGTAACGGCATCGGCCACCCGCATCACCGTGACCATGATGGAGGCAAACATCCCCAGCTTCAAAATGCTGGAGCCGAACTGGGCCACATAGGACAAAATCAGGACAAAATACACATTGGTCGCGCCGTTGTTCAGCGGGAACAGCATCAACTGATACGGCTTTGCACGGTTCAGTGTGGTATTGGGTTCTTGGCTCATAACAATTCCTCCTTATTTAATGGCGGCCGCCGCCTTGCGTTTCTTACCCGAGCGGAAGAACCCGCCGACAACGGCTCCCAGCCCCTTGAAAAAGTGGCCGTTGCAGATGGTAAGGATGCCCTCCGCCATTTCCATGGTGCACATCCCGCCCAGCACTACGCCCACCCCCTGGGAAGCGGCTTCGATACCCAAATATTTGCCGATTTCCTCCCCCAGTGTGGGATCCCAGGAGTTCGCAATTGTAGCGGCGGTGGGGAAGCAGGTGGCGGGCAGGGACGGGTTCAGCCCCAGATGATCCCCCTCCCCGGCCTGCTTGCGGATGCCGTGGGGGCCGTCGGACAGGGTCATATTGGGCACCCCCAGCCGCTCCACGCTCCGCGTCTGCCAGAAGTCCTTGCCGGACAGGAAATAGCACTTTTCTTCTAAGGACATTTGCCGGATCAAGTCCTCATGCTTCATGGAATCCCAACCTCCTCTTACACCCAGTTGGCGCTGTTGGAGCTTTTCCCATGGAGTTTATAGGCTGGATTAGGTGCACTTACCCGGCGAACAGCGCATAGGTCGGTGCAGTTGCCGGCAACCGCTTTCAACTCCACATCGCCCTCCAGAGGGACTTTGAATTCAAACACCTTGTCTCCGGCCTTTTCTTCCACAAGCTTGCCATTTGCATACAGCGCCACTCTACCCTGGTTGGAGTAGACCTTGACCTTGATGGTCGATTCGGGCCGATCCACGTACCGGCTGCCGCAAATGTGGACGAAGGGCTCATCACTCCACCACGCCTTGTAGATGTAGAAGCTGTCCTTTTTGGTTTTGCGGTCAAAGGTGACCAGCCCCTTGTGGTTCATGCCTGGTTCGCCGCCCTGATCTCGGGCATCGGCGGCAAAGTCAAACATATTCCACACATGGGTGGCCCAGAGGAAGGGCCTGTGTTCGAAACAGCGCAGCATATACTCGTGATAGATGCACTGGTATTCCTCTGTGTGGTCTCCCCGATGGGGCTTGGAGGAGTGCAGGTTGGGCATGGCCTCGCAGCCATATTCTGAGTAGCCCAGCGGCCTGTCCGGGTAGCATTTGTGAAAAAAGTCAATCCAGAAATCGTTTAGGAACAATCCAGGCACATACCAGCCCAGGTATAGGTTCCAACTTACCACGTCGGTGATGTGGGCGGTTTTGTTGAAGGGCCCGCACATGGCATAGCAGGCCAGGGTGGTAAGCCGGGTGGGATCCAGCTGGTGGTACAGGTCGTTGAGCACCCGGTGGTTGTCCAGCATGTCTGCCTTGTCCTTGGTGGAAATGGTGATCTCATTGGACACGCCCCACACCACAATAGACGGATGATTGTAGTTCTGGATCACCAGCTCCTTGGCCTGGCCGATCGTATTGGCGCGGCCGTTGGGCATATGCTCGGAGATATAGGGGATCTCCGCCCACACCACCATGCCGTACTGGTCGCACAGGTCGTAAAAATACTGGTCGTGCTGGTAGTGGGCCAGCCGGATGGTGTTGGCCCCCATCTCCCGGATCAGCGCCATATCGGCCTCATGGTGCTCCTTTGTAATTGCGTTGCCCAGGCCCTTCCAGTCCTGGTGGCGGCTGACGCCGCGGAGGGGGTAGCTGCGCCCGTTGAGGAAAAAGCCCTCTCTGGGATCTACCCGGAAGTCCCGCACACCAAAACGGGCGCTGACCTGATCTACCGTTTCACCCCCTATGGCAAGGGTTGCCACTACAGTGTAAAGATAAGGATCCCTTATCCCATCCCATAAATGCACATTGGGCAAATCCAGCTTGCCGCTGTCCGCATCAATAGCAGAGACCTTTTTCCCGGCGCCATCCAGAATGGAGATATGCACCTGGCCGTCTTCGCAGTTCCTCCAGGTTTTTACCTGCACCTCGCCCTTGCTGTAGTTTTCTATGGGCTTGGCCGTGACCATGATGCCTGACCCACCCAGGCAGTCCAAATCGAAGTGACATTTGTTGACCACGATTAACGAGACATCCCGGTAGATGCCGCCGTAGAAGGTGAAGTCCGCTTTCTGGGGGTATACCCGGTCGTTGACGCCGTTATCCACGTGGACGGTCAGCACGTTGCTGTCTGAGATTGATTCGGTCACATCCCAGCGGAAGGCGGAATACCCTCCGTTATGTATCCCAACAAGCGTCCCGTTCAGCTCCACCTTGGCCGATGCGTTTACCCCCTGGAATTCCAGGTATACCCGCTGGCCCGCAGCGATCTCCGGCTTGGGAAAGGATTTGCAGTAGATGCACGTCCCCCGCCAATAGTCGTTCCCACCGTCCTGGCCATCTATCGCGTTCCAGGTGTGGGGCAGGTTCACACGCTGTGTCCCGCCGCGTGGCCCGGTGAAGCTCCAGCCCTCATTGATATTGATCCTTGTTCGTAGTTCCATTTGCCTCACCTACTCAAATGTATTTCTCCAAAAAGCCGGCACTGCGCTGAAAGCTTTTGACCGGCGATTTTTCCACCCAGTTGCGGTGGCTTTCCAAAATCACAGCGTCCACAGACACAGACTTGGCCTGTTCCACCAGGGGGAGCAGATCCATGTTCCCATAGCCCAGCTCCATGCTGTCGCTTTTCAGGATGGGGGTCATGGCCGGCCCGGACAGCCGCGTCCCGCGGTCGTTGATGTGCCACAGCTTCATGCGTCCCCCCAGCCGCTCCATCCAGGACAGGGCGCTGGCGCCCCCTTCCGTGAACCAGTAGCTGTCGAATTCAAAGCCCACCGCCGCCGGGCTGGTCTCGGACAATAGGAGGTCGTAGGCCCGCTGTTCCCGGTTTACCCACTGCAATTCGCAGTTGTGGTTATGGTAGAGCAGGCTGACTCCCTCACGCCCCAGCGCTTCCCCCACCCGGTTCAGCCGGGCGGCCAGTTCCCTGACCGCCTTTTCGTCGCTATAGGGGAAGCGGTACATCCCTGTAATCACCGCGTACTTCGCCCCCAGCGCCTTAGCCTCGGCGGCGGCGGCAGGGACGTCCTTTTCCACACTGTCCAAGTCCATATGCAGGCTGACCACCCGGAGGCCGGATTCCTTTACCAGCCGGGGCCAGTCCAGCCTGCCGCCCCCGCCCACAGGCATGCCGGCGGCTTTGGTGATGAGGCGGACCAAAAGGCCGCTGGGGTGGATCATAAAGCGGCACAGCTCGATCCCGTCATACCCGGCGTCTTTCATTTTTTGCAGCGTGTCCCGGGCCTGGGCTTCGTTATTCAGCACCGTGCCCAGCATAAACTGCTGGACTGCTTTGATCGGCATGGATGATGCTCCCCCTTTTCCTATTTTCAAATTCCGGACAGGGCCTCTTCAAACTTGGGCAGCCACCACTCCCGATAGCCGGCCTTTGTCGGATGGATGCTGTCCGCCATATAGAGCGCCTGTTCTTCCTCGCTGATGTCGTTGAACGCCTGATCCCGATACAGGTCAATGATGGTCACGCCCCATTTTTCCGCAAGCTCCTCCAGCGCCTGCACCATCGTTTCATAGTTTTCGTCGCCCATGGGCGGGTTGGTGTAGAAATATACGGGGCAGTCCCATGTGTCTTTGGCTGTGGCGATGATGTACTCCATTGCCCCGAAGGTGGTGGCGGTGTCAAAGGCTGCCGCGTCACGCACATCCGCCGGCGTCACAGCGCCAAAGCCATCAGGGAAGCCCTTGTCGTTTGTGGACAGCTGGCAGATGAACGCGTCCACATGGCCTGCCCTTTCATCAGAGGCCAGATACTGGTCCAGCCGACTTACATAGCTGCTGTTGGCCCGGTCCGCCAGCGTGGTGCCGGACACGGCCTCCTTGATGCACTGGGCCCCGTGCTTTTTGGCCAGGAAATCCGCCATAGATTCCTGACCGGAACTGGCCCCTTCTGAGACAGAGGAACCCAGCCAAAAGATGACTTTTCCCGCCAGGGGGCTGTCCGCAATCCCCTGCGTGCTGGCGACGGAGTACTCCTCCCGGTTCCCCTTTAGCGTGACCTTGATGTTCTGCTGCACGGTTTCCCCTCCATAGACAAACTTGGCAAACAGGGACGTCCGCGTCAGCGGCTGGTCTACGATGATCCCCTCATAGGCCACGTTTTCCAGTATTGAGCCGTCCTTCATCTTGGCGTTGATGACAACCCCGGCCGGATCGAAGGTTTCGCCTTCCTCATACTCCAGCTTCTCCGGCGGCTGTGCGATGGAGAGCTTCCACACAGCAGAGGCCTCCGAAGAAACTCCGCCCGACGGATCGCTGGCAGGATCCCCTTGACGATCAGGGGATCTGTCCGCACAGGCGCCCAGGACAAGGAGAAGCCCAAGCACCGCCGAAATAATAAAGATTTTTTTGTTCATTTCAGTTATCCTCTTATTTCATGTCCTGCCCATTTGATCCAACAAAGCAGGAAACCACGCCCAATACCGCACACAGGAAAAACACGCCCGCAAAGGCCATGCCCATAGCGGCATTTCCGCCGATAAAATTGACTTTGTTCCACACATCGGACAAGCTGGGCACCGCGACACGGAGCACTACCCCAAAAGCGGCGGCATAAAACGCTGTAGGCACAAAAGCGGCAAATTTCAGCCGGGTGAACACCGTCAGCGCGGCGGAGCCCGCGCCTGCCAACGCCAGGGCAAAGCCAATGAATGTAAACGTTTTGTCTGTTCCGTCAAGCACAATATACAGGACAGCGCCCAGCAGGGCTGTGGCCCCCGCAATCAGATTCATATAAAACCCCAAACCCCGGTTTTTAAACACATTCTTCATCTCAGCGTCTCTCCTTTTTTACGTAAGCATTCCAGGCAAACATCCCCAGGGATGCCACGGCCAATAGAGCAAGGGCGGCGCAAACAGCAATCAGCGCCGGCTGCCACCAGTAAACGGTCTCATGGACGACAGTTTCTTCTGCCAATCCGTTAATCAGAATGCTTCGGCTGTGGGCATAATAGAAATGCTCATTGGCTGTTTTCATCCAGTTCAGGATGTTTCCGTCCCGATCTTTGATCGCCAGATTGGTCAGCTCGCTGGTGCGCCCGGTGTCGGAGAGGAACAGATCGGTGCCGCTGGTGATACACTCGGCAGTGAGCACATAATCAGAGGCATCCTTGGAGGAATCGGTGATATTGATGCCCTTAAAGCCCCATTCGTTGCGGAGGATCTCCACCTGTGCGCCGTAGTGGGCAGGTGACGCGGTCATCCCGATCCGATTGTAGCTGGTCATGACGCCCAGACCGCCGCCATCGCTCAACGCGCCTTCAAATGCCTTGAAATAAATCTCCCGGCAGGCCTGCTCAGTGGCAAAAGTGGCCACACCATGGCGGTTGACCTCCTGGTCGTTGAGACAGAAGTGCTTGAAGCCGGTGATGACGCCCTTTTCTGTCATGGGTTGGGCGTTGGCACGGCTCATGAGATAGCTCATCAGGCCGTCCTCGGAGAAATACTCGCTGTTGCGGCCCAGGTAGGCAGTCCGATGAATGTTGGCGCCGGGACCAAACACCATGGTAACGTCGGCATACATGGCGTCCTCCGCCATAAGGGCGCCCCGCTCCCTGGCCAGATCCAGGTTAAATGTGGCGGCCTGGATCGGCTCATCCACAAACAGGGTGCAGCCCTTCCGGTTCCCCTTGGTATAGCTGCCCTGAACGCCGCAGGGGCCGTTTGTGGAGGCATTTGCGGGCTTACCCACTTCAGGGATGGCCACATTGCCCCGGTTGTCACCGCAGATGGTGGCCAGCTGGTTGATGCTAAGCTGATCGATAAACGTCTTCCATTGATCCGCCCCGAACTCCACATCCTTCATGCTTACCAGCTTCAAGCCAGCGTCCTCACCGAAAACCATATCGCCGGTATCCGGGGCGTCGCCGGGCTTTTGATAGGTTTTCCCGATCATTAGCTCCGCCATGGCGTCCGTGGCGGTCAGGCCGGTATAGCTCTCAGGGAAGGTGTTCCAGTCCGACCTGCTCAGATAGGTGACAGTGCCGGGAAGATACTCGTTCAGGTCAGCATCTTGAAGCTGGTTGGACACGATGGCCCCAGTTGTGGGGCTGAGTGCATAGGTAGTGTTGTCGTACTGCCCCAGCTCTGCTTTTACCGCATTGGAGGGAACGCCGGACACAGGGTTCCCCTTTTCATCAAACAGGCCCTCGATCCCCCTGGCGGCCATAATGTTGTTCAACGCGTCATGGCTGCTGCCGCCGATGGCAAACCAATAATCCCCTGCGTCAAATATGTAGCAGCCGGTCTTGGAGGGATCCGCGCCGTTTTCAGCGTTCTCATCATAAACTGCGAAATAGTAATCAGGCACGGTGATGGTGACCGTCTCGCTTTCCCCAGCCGCCAGCCCGCTTGATTTCTGGAAGCCGATGAGCTGGATGGCGGACTTCTCGGCCTGTCCAGGCTCCCAGGGGAGCTGGGCGTAGAGCTGGACCAATGCTTTGGACTTTCCATCAAATCCGCCGTTGTTGGTAACCTTTACAGCAGCGGTGACGGTGTGCGCACTTTGATCCCAGAGGATGCTCTCCACCGCCTGGGTGAACTGGGCGTAGGACAGGCCATAGCCGAACGGATAAGCCATCTCAGCGGCATAGTCCCAGCCGCCATCGCTGGCAAACGCTCCGGCAGGGCCGTTGGCGTCGTTGATGCCCAGCACCTGGTCCTGGTAGCGGGTCTCATAGTATTTGTAACCAACATAGATCCCTTCCGCATACACCAGGTAGCGGTCGCCGTACATCTTCTCCAGATTGGTGAATTTGTAATCGCCAAAATTCTGCATGGCGGGCGCGGACAAGGAACTGGAGGCCCAGGTGTCCGGCAGATGCCCGGACACATCCGCCGCTCCCGTAAGGATATCCATCAGCGCGATAAAGCCATAGTCGCCTGCCGCGCCGAACACGAGGCAGGCATCCACCCCGTACTCTTCATATTCGATCCACTCGATATCCATGGCGAACGGGCTGTTGATGAGGACCACGGTTTTCCCGAACTTCCCGCTGTCATGGATCATCCTCAGCAGATCTGCTTCTTCCTGGTGGAGGGACAGCATGGGAACGCCATCCGCGTCCAGAGGATCAAGGTCAACACCTTCCCCTCCGTAACGGGTAAGCAAGACAATGGCCACGTCATTGTACTGGGATGCATAGGAGCTTTTCAGCGTGTCGGTGTAAAAGCTGGCGGGCGCTTCGCCCACAGTAGAACCGCCCCGGGTCGCCACCGAGGTGCGGACGATGCCGCTGTTTGCATATGCGTCCCGCATGGTGGGATTGACCTGGAAACCGGCGGCCTCCAAGGCGGTATACAGTTCGCCGCCCCGGTCAGCGTTAAAGCTGGCGTTTCCGGCATTGGATTTATAGATGGGGTCGTTGACTGAATTGCCAAAAACAGTAACGCTCCGCTCACCAGCGGCCAGAGGAAGCGCACTGTTTTCGTTCCGCAGCAGCACCGTCCCCTCGTACATAGCCCGAATATTATGATCCCGTTCATCTGCAATAAGGCGGTCGGCGTTCTCCGCATTCAGCGGCCCGTAAGCGGAGGGATAGTAATTGGTGTCCCCGCTCACTTCAATGCTTTCGCCGGTGATGCCCAAAAAGCTGTTTACATAGCCGCTGTAATAAAATGCAGAGCTGGTAAGGCTCAAGGCGGCAGACAGCAGCAGGGCAAACACCGCAGCCAGTCCCAGCCATTTCTGATATTTTTTCTTCATGACGTGCCCCCTGAGATGTTTTCGGGCCGCAGCCACAGTTCGTGGAACTGCGGCCCGCTGAATTGTTGCAGATCAGCCGCCTTTCGCTGCTTTTTTACTGCGCACCACCATAAACGCGCTGCCCACGGTGAGCAGGGCGCACACGCCGGTGGCGGCGTACAGCGCGATCCGCCACAAGGGGGTCACACTGACAACAGTAGCGTTGCCCATGTTCATGGCGTTGGTCCGGGTGATGCTGAATACCACGTTCTTGGCCGCGTTGTGGACCGCCGCGGCGATGGCCGGATCATTGCCGGTCCCGTCCAGGGTACCCATGCCGCCCTTCTGGCCGCACCAGTAGTCCTGTCCGGCCAGCACGCCCATCCGGTAGTCCATCCACTTGGCGTTGATGGCCATGTCGGTGATGGCGGAGCCCTCCATGCCCCATTCGTCCCGGAGCACGCCGGTCATGAGACCGTGGTGGGCGCCGGACCACACCGCGCCGATGCGGTTGAAGGAGCTCATGACATTGGAAGCGCCGCCCCGGATCGCACCTTCAAAGCTCTCCAGATACAGCTCCCGGATGGACTGCTCGTTGGCCCACACAGAGATCCCATACCGGCCCTGTTCCTGGTCATTGAGGGCGAAGTGCTTCACAAAGGCCAGCATCCCCCGGTCGTGGAGGCCCTGGACCTGGGCGGCGGCGATCTCGCCGGACAGCCAGCCGTCCTCGGAGTAATACTCGTTGTGCCGGCCCAGATAGGGGCTCCGGTGGATGTTCACGCCGGGGGCGTAAATGCCGGCCACGGCGGCTGCGTTGTCCCCGGACTGGGCGTGGAGCATATCCTCGCCCATGCACTTGCCCACCTCCTGGATCAGCTCTCGGTTATAGGTGGCCGCCATCACATCCTCGGAGGTAAAGGCCATGCCGTTGGCCCCGCCCACGATGCTCTTGGTGAAGCCGGTGGGGCCGTCAAATTCCTGGGTGGCGGGCAGGTTGATGGCCGGGAGCACCTGGGTCTGGTAGGAGCCGTTATAGATCAGGTTCAGCATATCTTCGTAGGAGAGCTGGCCGATCAGCTCATCCCAGGCAGGGTCGTCATAGTCCTTGTCCACAAAGTCAATGGCGTTGAGGGAGCCGCCCGTCCCGGCGGCGGGAGCCTGGCTCACGTCGGACCAATAGAGCTGCTTGTACTGCTCCACCAGGGCGTCCCTGCCGGCGTCCTCATGGGTCAGGCCGTCGTCCCACATGGCGTCTGTAGCCCGAAGGCTCACAGTGGCCTGGGGGAAGGTTCCGGTCCAGTTGCTGCGGGTGAGGTAGACCACCTGCTGATCCTCCGCGCCCTCGTACTTATTCAGATCGGCGTTGTCGAACAGGTTGGTGATGGGCTTCCCGGTGGCGGAGGAGACCGCATAGGTGGTGGTATCCAGGGCAGGGTTATTCCATTTGGCCGTGAGGGCCGCGTCGCCGATACCGGTCATGCGGGAGGCATCTGCCCCCTTGGCCATCAGGATGTTGTTGATGGCGTTGTGCGCGTCAGTACCCACGGTGAAGTAGTAGTCTCCGGCGTCCAGGATGTAGGTCTTGGCGGCGTTGGCGTCATAGCTGGTCAGATCCTCTTTCAGGACGCGGATATCAAAGTGCTCGGTCTCGCCGGCCTTGATCTCCTTTTTGTCAAAGCCGCACAGCTCCACGGCGGCCTTCTCAATCCCGTTCTCCCGGTCATAGTCGGTGTAGGGGGACTGGAAGTAGATCTGCACGGTATGCTTGCCGTCCATACTGCCGGTGTTGGCCACATCCACCCCCACCTGGAAGGCGTCGCCCTGGTCCTCCACGGTGAAGTTGGAGTATTCGAAGGTGGTGTAGCTCAGGCCGGAGCCGAAGGGGAAGGCCACGTCGGCCCTGTAGTCGTACTCCCCGGCGCTGCCCTGGCCCAGCACATAGTCCTCATACCGGGTCTCGTAGTAGCGGTAGCCCACGTAGATGCCCTCCTGGTACACCACATAGTTCATATTGCACTTTTCAATGCCGGGGGCGGTGTTGTTCTGGGCAAAGGCCAGATCCAGCTGGGCGGCGTTGGTATAGGGGAACGCGTCGTAGTTCACCATGGCGGGGGAGGAGTGGTTGTCCTTCAGGAAGGTGTCCACGATCCGCCCGGAGGGGTTCACCTTGCCCGCCAGGATGTCCGTCACGGCGGGCAGGCCGTTGATGCCCAGGTTGCCCGTCCACACCACCGCGTCCACATCGTACGCGTCGATGAAGTCCAGCTGGAGGGTGCTGGAGGAGTTGAGCAGCACTACGATTTTCTTGAACACGCCCTGGTCCTTCAGCTCCTTCAGGTTCTGGAGCAGCTCCATCTCCTCCTTGCACAGCCGGAGATAGTCGCCGCCGGTCATGTAAGGCTCCAGCGCCTCCAACCCGCTGGGCAGGTCGGCGCCCTCGCCGGAGGAGCGGGACAGGGTGACCAGGGCGGCGTCGCCATAGTCGGCAAAGGTGGATTTCAGCGCGTCGGTGTACTTTTCCCAGGGCACCTCGTTGATGCGGTATTGGGAGGGGTCGCCGCCGGACAGGGCCGCGTTTTCCCGCTTATAGCCGCTGGTGACATAGAACTTCCACAGGTCGGTGTTCACACACCCCGGCTGGAAGCTGTCCTCCAGCGCGGAGTACAGGCTGGCACCCTCGCCGGTGGAGACGAAAGCGGAACCGGTTCCCACCTTCACCGGGTCCACAGAGGACTGGGAGAAACAGGAGAACTTGGTGTCAGCGGCCAGGGGGAGGGTATCGTCCCGGTTGAGCAGCACCGAGGCCCCCTCCGCCATCACCTGGCGGCACACGTTCCAGTCGTTGGCCACCAGCTCTTCCTCGGAGTCGTAACGGGTCCAGTAGAAGATCTGTGCGTCCGGGTCGGGGATGATGCGCTGGGTCTCGGCGTTCAGCGCTACGTTGATCATGGGCGCGAAATAGTTGGTGATGGGGATTGCAGCCACGCAGATCACTGTGAACACGGCGAAAACCGCCATGGGTATTTTCCAAAAGTTCCTCTTTTTCATAGCTGTCCTCCTGAATGAAAGAAATGGGCGGGCCGCGGGCACAGGTCTCAGCCCTCGGCCCGCCGGATTGCGGTAGATCAGCCGTTCTTTGCTTTCTTTTTGCTGCGGATCAGCATAAACGCGCTGCCCGCGGTGAGTACTGCCATTACACCCGTGGCGGCGTAGATGGCCATCTGCCACCAGGGAGTGATGGCCCGCACGGTGGCGTTGCCCACGTTCATGGCGTGGCTGTGGGTGATGGAGTAGGCGATGTGCTTGACGGCGGTCTGCACGGCCGAAACAATGGCCGGGTCGTTGTCCAGCCCGTCCAGGGTCTCCATGCCCATGCTGTAGCCGTCCCACAGGTCCTGGCCCGCCAGCACGCCCAGCCGGTAGTCCATGTAGGCCGCCATGACGGAGCAGTCGGTGATGGCTGCGCCCTTCATGCCCCACTCGTCCCGGAGGACGCCGGTCATCAGTCCGTGGTGGGCCCCGCTCCAGGTGACACCCAGGCGGTTGAAGGAGCTCATCACGCCCATGCCGCCGCCCCGGGCCACGCTGCCCTCAAAGCCCTCCAGGTACAGCTCGCGGATGGCCTGCTCGTTGGACCAGGTGGAGATGCCGTAGCGCCCCTCCTCCTGGTCGTTGAGGGCAAAGTGCTTGGTGAACACGTACACACCCCGATCCTGGATGGCGGCCACCTCCACGGCGGCTACCCGGCCAGACAGCCAGCCGTCCTCGGAGTAGTACTCGAAATTGCGCCCGCAGTATGGGGTGCGGTGGATATTGGCCCCGGGGCCGTAGATGCCGGAGAACACGGTGCCGGATTCGTCGGTGGCGTGGAGGAAGTCCTCGCCGATGCACTTGCCCATGTTCTCAATGAGCTCCAGGTTGAAGGTGGCGGCCATCACATCCTCAGAGGTGTAGGCCATGGCGGAGGCGCCGCCCATCAGGCTCTTGGTGAAGCCCTGGGGGCCGTTCTCATCGTTGGTGCCGGGCAGGCTGATGGAGGGCACCGGCTGGGTGAGGTGGAAGCCGTTGTAGATGAGGTTGGTCATCTCGCTGTAGGGGATCTGGCTGACCAGGTCGTTCCAGGAGGGGTCGTCCGCCTCGGTCTCGGCGAACATACTGGCGTTGAGCGTGCCGGACACACCCACCTGGGGCATAGTGGCGTCAGCCCAGTAACGGCTCTTGGCGGTTTCCACCATGGCTTTTCGGTCCGCCTCGTTGTGGGACAGGCCGTCCTTCCACATCTGATCGGTGATCTTCAGCGAGACGGTGGAGGGCCAGGTGCCCGTCCAGTCGCTCCGGCTCAGGTAGGTGATATCCTGGCCGTCGTCGCCCTCATACTTGTTCAAGTCGGCATCTTCAAACAGGTTGGTGATGGGCTTGCCGGTGACGGAGGACACGGCGTAAGTGGCCTTATCAAAGGCGGGGTTGTTCCATTTGGACGCCAGCCCGGCGTCCCCGGCGGCGGTCATGCGGCCCTGGTCCGCGCCCTTGGCGGCCAGGATGTTGTTGATGGCGTCATGGGCGTCTTTGCCCACGGTGAAGTAGTAATCGCCGTCCTCCAGGATGTAGGTCTTGGCGTTCATGTGGTCGTAGGAGGTCAGATCCTCCTTCTCCACCGTAATGGTAAAGTGCTCGGTGTCACCGGCGGCGATGAACTTCTTGTCGAAGCCGCACAACTCCACCGCGGCCTTCTCCACCTGGTTGTCGATATCATACTGGGTGTAGGGGGACTGGAAGTAGATCTGCACGGTGTGCTTGCCGTCCACCGCGCCGGTATTCTTCACGTCCACCTCCACCTGGAAGGTATCGCCCTGCTCCTGGACGGAGAAGTTGGAGTACTCGAAGGTGGTGTAGCTCAGGCCGTAGCCGAAGGGGAAGGCCACGTCGGAGCTATAGTCATACTCCCCGGCGTTGCCCTGGTTCAGCACATAGTCCTCATACCGCGTCTCGTAGTAGCGGTAGCCCACGTAGATGCCCTCCTGGTACACCACGTAGTCCCGGTTGCACTTGCCGATGCCGGGGTCGGTGTTGTTCTGGGCGGTGGCCACGTCGTAATCCGCGCCGTTGGTATAGGGGTACGCGCCGAAGTTCTGCATGGCGGGGGAGGAGTGGTTGTCCTTGAGGAAGGTGTCCACGATGCGGCCAGAGGGGTTCACCGTGCCGGCCAGGATGTCGGCCACGGCGGTGATGCCGGTCATGCCCACATCGCCGATCCACAGCACCGCGTCGATGCCGTAGTCGTCCACAAAGTCCAGCTGGAGGGTGTTGGAGGAGTTGAGCAGCACCACGATCTTCTTGAAGGTGCCCTGCTCCTTGAGCTGCTCCAGGTTCTCCAGCATCTCGATCTCCTCTTTGCACAGGCGCAGGTAGTCGCCATCGGTCATATAGGGCTCCAGCTCGGGCAGGCCGCTGGGCAGGTCCGCCCCCTCGCCGCCGGACCGGGCCAGCACCACCAGGGCCACGTCGCCGTACTGGGACCAGGTGCCCTTCAGGGCGTCGGAATACTCGCTCCAGGGCACCTCATTGATGCGGTACTGCGCCTGGTTGCCGCCGGTGGTGTCGGCGTTCACCCGCTTGTAGCCGGCGCCGGCGTAAAACTTCCACTGCTCGGGGTTGACGGAATTGTCGCCGAAGGCCCCGTCGATGGCGGCCTTGAGGGAGATGGCGTCGTCCGCGGACACCTGGCCGGAGCCGGTGCCGCCGTACAGCAGGTTAAAGCTGGACTGGGAGAAGGGGGTGAACTTGGTGCCCGCGGCCAGGGGCAGGGTGTTGTCCCGGTTGACCAGCAGGGCCGCGCCCTCCGCCTCAATGTCGTGGCACAGCTGCTTTTCAAAGGCCACGAGGTCGTCTTCGTTCTCGTAATCGCTCCAGAAATAGATTTTGGCGTCGGGGTCGGGGATGACCTCCTGGGTCTTGGCCCCCAGGGCCACGTTGATAGCGGTGGCAAAGGCGTTGGTGACGGGGATGGCCACGATGCACACCACCAGCAGCAAGGCGGTGACCACTGTGAGGATGGTCCACAGCAGGCTGCCTTTTTTCTTCATAGCATGACACTCCTTTTCTAAAAAAGGCCCCAGGCGAACGAACCGGCCTGGAGCCTTTTTTGCGTTTGGGTCTCGGCTTGCTTCTATGCGCCGGTTACTCGGCCTTGACGGCGGTATTGCCGTCGATGGTCCAGGTCTCGCCGCCCATAGCGCCCCAGATCTGGGCGAAGGCGCCCAGCACGTCCTCGCCGGGGGCGGTGACGGTGAGGGTGTCGCCGTCCAGCACGTAGGTGAAGCCGTCCCGCTCCATGCCGTACTCGGGGTACTTGACCTTCATGTTGGTGTCGTCCAGCAGCACCAGCACCAGACCGCCGGCCTCATAGGAGGCGATGCCCTCCTCCGTGGGCTCACCGCCCTCAGCGGGGGCCTGGCCGCCCTCGGGGGCGGACAGGGTGGAGATGTCCTCGCAGACCAGGGTGTAGCTGGCCGTGTTGCCGTCGCCCAGATTGCGCTCGGCGGTAAAGGTGGCCTTATTGCCGTCCATGGTCACATCCACGGCCTCGCCGCCCAGGGTGATGGCAATGGCCCCGTCGGCCAGGGTCCAGGTGCCGTCGGCAAACTTGTCGTAGCCGGCGTAAACCAGCACCGTGCCGTCGGCCTGGAGGTAGGCGGTGCCGTTGTTGTCCGTGTCGGTGAAAGTGCCCACGTGCTCGGGGGCGGTGAAGTCCTGCTTATAGGCCTGGATGAAGGCGTTGGCGTCGGCGTAGGTCTGGCCCTCCTTGCCCTCCATGGGGGCCACGCGGGTGTAGGACATACCGGGCACCACGGGGAAGGTCAGGTCAAAGGAGTACACCCCGGCCACGTCATAGGCGTAGGCGGTCTGGGCGTTGGACTCAGTGCCCGCCTCGTCCACATAGGCCAGCTTGATCTGAAGGCAGGCCACGCCGTCCTTTTCAACTTCCTTCCAGGTGCCGGACATATAGCTGGCGGTGAAGGTGGGGTTGGTGGCGGCATCGGAGGCGTCGAAGTTGGCGAACATATACTTGTCCGCAACAGCGGTGCCGTCCTCGTTCAGGTTCAGCAGGAACGCGGCGTTCAGCATGGAAGCGTTCTCGCCGGATTCCTCATAGGTGCCCCAGAACTGGTAGGTCTTGCTTCCGCCCTCGCCGCCAGAGGACTTGGACGGCTCCTCAGAGGGGGCCTGGGAATTCCCGCTGGGGCTTCCGCCGCAGGCGGCCAGCAGGGAGACAAGCATCAGCGCCGACAGGGCGGCGGCCAAGAGTTTTTTCATTTTCATAGCAGTTTCCTCCAATTTTTTATATCGTTCCCACCCTCCCCGGCTATGCCGGGGAGGGCCGAGAAACCAGGAATTATTTGCGGTGGGCCATGAAAGCGCCGGCCACATTGAGGATAGCGGCCACGCCGAACACCACGGAAAAGGCGATGGCCAGGGTGGGGTTGCCCCCGAAGAAGGGCACGCCGGTGAGCACGTCGGCCAGGGGATAGGCGGTCTCCACCAGGTGGTTGGCAAGGCCCACGGCAAAGCAGGCCCCGCCCAGGATGGGGGTGAAGGGGAGCTTGAGCGCCTCGCCCGCCAGGGTGACGGCCGCGCCGCCCAGCATCAGGCCCAGGGTGAGCCAGGAGAACACCCGGTCCACCGTCTCGCCGGCGGCGGCCATGTAGATGATCACGTAGGCCACAGCCCCCACTAAGGCGATGGCGCCGGCGGCAAGGCTCAGGTAAAGCCCGGGCTTCGCGTCTTGGAACAAGCGCTTCATCTTACTTGCCTCCCTTCCTGGACTTGATCTCGGACAGGACATACAGCACCGCGGCGCCTGCGGTCAGCACGCCGATGGCAGCGTTCAGCCCGGTGAGGGCGGGCTTCCACCACGGGGTGTAGTTCTGCACAGCCTCCGTCTTGCTCAGGCCGTTCACCAGGTTGGAGCGGCTCATGGTGTAGAGGTAATACTTGGCTACGTCCCGGAGCTTGCCCCAGATAAAGCCATCCCTATCCTTTACCAGCAGGTTGGACGCCTCGGGAACCCGGCCTGGATCGTTGTTGAACTGGCAGGTGCCCGCCTGAATGGCGTCGGCGGTACCCATATAGCTGGCAGAGTCCTTGGAACTGTCAGTCATGTTGATACCAGTGAATCCCCACTCACCCCGCAGCACGGTGGTCATGGTCTCGTAGTCGCTGGCGGTGGGAATGCAGCCGATGCGGTTGTAGGCGGTCATGGTGGCCATGCTGTGCCCGGCCTGGAGCCCGCCCTCAAAGCCCCGCAGGGGAACCTCGCGGTAGGCCTGCTCGGTCAAGAAGGTGGCCACGCCGTGGCGGTTGGTCTCCTGGTCGTTGCCGCAGAAGTGCTTGAAGGTGCCCACGCAGCCGCCCTCCGCCATGGCCTTGGTCTGGATCTCGCCGCAGATGTAGCTCATGTTGGCGTCCTCGGAGTAGTACTCATAGTTACGGCCGGAATAGGGGGTGCGGTGGATGTTGCCGCCAGGGGAGTAGATCTGGCGGAAGCCGATCCAGTAGCTCTCCTCGGCAAAGAACTTGCCGCGCTGCTCCAGCATCTCCCTGCTGAAGGTGGAGGCGGCCACCATCTCCGCGTTGAACAGCACGCCGCCCTGATGTCCGTCCGGACCGTCGCCGCCGGCGTAGGCAGGGAGGGCGATGCTCTCGATCATATCCATGCCCATTTTATCGCCGGTAATCTGGGCCAGCTCGCTGGGGGTGAGCTGGTCGATGAACTCCTCCCACTTGGGATCGTCAAAGGCTGCGTCCTTCATCTCAATGAAGGAGATGCCGTTGTCCTGCTTATACTTATACTCCGAGATATCCGGGGCGTCGGCGGGCTTCTCGTACTGGAAGTTCTCCATCAGGTCCTGGATCTCCGGGGTAGCGGTGAGGCTGGCCACCGTATCGGGGAAGGTGTTCCAGTCGGAACGGGTCAGGTAGGTCACGGAGCCGGGGATGAAGTAGTTGATGTCCCGGTCCTCGAAGTGGTTGGACACCACCTCGCCGGTGTAGGGGGAGACGGCGTAGGTCGTGTTGTCCAGGCTGGCCAGCTCGTCCCTGTAAACCTTGGCGGCGTCGCCCTCCACAGGATTGCCCTCGGCGTCGAACATCCCGGTGACGCCCCGGGCGGCCAGCACGTTGTTCAGCGCGTCGTGGGCGTCATCGCCGATGGCGAAGAAATACTCGCCGGGATCGAACACATAGCAGCCCGTCTTGGAGCTGTCCGCGCCGTTGACCGCATTGCTGTCATAGGCGGCGAAGATGTAGTCGGAGAACTCTATGGTCACCGTCTCGCTCTCCCCCGCCGCCAAGGCGGAGGTCTTGGCGAAGTCGGCCAGCTGGATGGCGCTTTTTTCCGCCTGCCCAGCCTCATAGGGGAGCTGGACATAGAGCTGCACCACGTCCTTGCTCTTGCCGGAGTAGTTGGCCGCGCCGTTGTTGGTCACCTTCACCTGGGCGGTGACAGTGTGGGCGGACTTGTCCCAGTCCACGCTCAGCAGCTCCTGGGTGAAATCGGCGTAGGACTGCCCCGCGCCGAAAGTGAACACCATCTCGTCGGCGTAGTTCCACGCGCCGTCCTTACTGGCGTACACGCCCTTGGGTCCATTGGCGTTGTTGATGCCCAGCACCTGGTCCTGATAGCGGGTCTCATAGTACTTGTAGCCCACGTAGATGCCCTCGGCATACACCAGGTACTTGTTCTTGTACAGACCGGTGAGGTTGTCAAAGGTGAAGTCGCCGGCGTTCTGCATGGCGGCGGAGCTGAGGGAATCGGCGGCGTAGGTGATGACATTGCGGCCGGAGGGGTCAGCCTGTCCGCCCAGCACCCGGGCCACGCCGGTCATGCCGTAGTTGCCGGGGTAGCCGATCCACAAACAGGCGTCCACACCGTAGTCCGCCAGCCAGCCCAGATCCATGGCGTAGCCGGAGTTGAGCACCACGATGATCTTGTCGAACTTGCCGGAATCCCGGATCATGTTGAGGGTGTCGATCTCGTCCTGGTGGAGGGACAGCTCGGGTACACCGGCGGGGCCCTCCTGCCAGTCGCCCTGGAGGCCGTGGTTCAGGTCGCCCTCCTCGCCGCCGAAGCGGCTCATGACGTAGATGGCGGCGTCGTTGTAGCCGGACGCGTAGGAGCTCTCCGTCCCGGCGTAGGCGCTGGCGGAGATCTCGCCGATGAGTCCGGTCTTGGTGCGGGCGCCGTTGGCGGCCACGATGGCGTTGTACACCGTCTCGTTGACCTGGAAGCCCTCCTCCTTCATGGCGTCGTAGAGGTTGATGCCGTTGTTGGGCGGGCCGCCGGAGCCGCCGTGGTAGACAGGGGTGGCGGCGGCGAAGCCGAACAGCGTCACGCTGGCGTTGGAGGCCAGGGGGAGCGCCCCGTTTTCATTGCGCAGCAGTACGCTGCCCTCCTCCTGGCTCTCGATGAGGTAGTCCTTCAGGGCGGCGCGCATCTCGTCCATGGAGGCATAGCTGGAGGGGTAGTAGTTGGTGTCGCCGGTGACTTGGACGGCAGGGGGAAGGGTGCCCAGGAACAGGTTCACGTCCCCTTCCCGGGTGAAGGCCAGGCTCTGGCCGAACATGGTAAGGGAGAAGACCAGCACCAGGAGGGTGCAAAGTCCCCGCCATATGTATGTTTTTTTCATGAAGTGGTCCTCCCGATTACACAAGGCGTATCAGCCCGGCATATCAACGCTGAAATTGTAAATGCCGAAGTCCGTGTAATCGAAGCTGGCCGTCTTTTGGTTGACCTGGATCGTCATCTCAGGGAACGCAATGTCCTCCAGGTACTGCTGGGCGGTCCAGGGCTCGGCGTTCTGGTCGTAGATGGGATTGCCGTTGTCGTCATAGCCGGTGGGCGGAACCACGACCTTGCCCATGCTGTCGTTCCAGTTATCGGTGTCCAGCCAGTAGGTCTGGTCATTGCTCAGCACCACGCGGGTGGGGGCGGAGAGGGTAACGTCCAGCAGGTCGTCGTCCAAGTCGTTGGTTTTGCTGGTGCAGGCGCCGTACAGCTTATAAATGGAATTTGCCCGCTCGTTGCCCTTGGCGTCGTTGGTGCTCTCGGCCAGCTCCAGGGCGGAGAAGGTGGAGGAGGAGAGCACCAGGCAGTAGGTATTGTTATCCATCAGCGTGAGCTCCTCGTGGGTGAAGGTGGTGAGGTAGTAGTTATACTGGGGCCGCATATTCTGATAGCTCAGGTTGGCGGGGCTGAGGTAGACGCCGGTGACCTTGCCGCCGGCGCTGCTCCCGCCACCGCCGCCGCTGCAGGCGGCCAGAGACAGGGCCATCGCCCCGGCCAGGAACAGGGTAACCAGTTTCGTGTGCTTTTTCATCGAAATATCCTCCTCTTATATTTGTCAGGGGCTCTCCCCCTTTTCGCACCCCCAATTTATTCGATATGCCCAAAGTTTTCAATGGGAACCGCATAACCTTTGTCTCTGGCCGCACAACCTTACAAACACGGACAGCCCAACCTTGACTTTCCTTGTTAAAATTGCTATATTGAATAGGCAGAAGGAGGCGGACAGACATGATCGATATTGCCATTGTGGAGGACAACCGGGAGCAGGCCGCGGCGCTGGAAAGCCATATCAAGACCTACGCCGCTGACCATAAGTTGTCTGTCTCCGTCTCAATCTTCTATGAACCCATTACTTTTTTGGAAAAATACTCCCCGTTCCACATCGTGTACATGGACATCATGATGCCCATGCTCAACGGCATGGACGCGGCCAGGCTGCTGCGGGAAAAGGACGAAAAGGTGATCCTCATCTTTGTCACCACCATGCGCCAGTACGCCATCCAGGGTTATGAGGTTGCCGCCTCTGATTTCATCGTCAAGCCGGTGGCCTACCCGGAGTTTGCGCTGAAATTCACCAAGGTGCTGGCCAGGCTGGAGCACGTGATGCCCCCCGACGTGCTCATCCGCACGGACACCAGCTTTGTGCGCCTCTCGCCCCGTGATGTCCGCTATGTGGAGGTCAAGGGGCACCACTGCGTCTACCACACCGCCAGCGGGGAATACCGCCAGTACCAGACCATGAAAAGCGCCGAATCTGCCCTGGCGGGGCAGGGCTTTGTCCGCTGCAACAGCTTCCTGTTGGTCAACCTGACCCATGTGGACCGCATTGACGGCATGAATGTGATCGTGGGCGGGGAACCGCTCCAGATCAGCCACCCCAAACGGAAAGCGTTTACCGACGCCTTTGTCCGATTTATGGAGACAAAACGCTATGAATGAGCTGATCGCGGCCTTTACCACGCCCTACACCATGCAGAGCGTCAACCTGATGCTGACTTATACGGAGTGTTATGCCTGCATCGCCCTCTTTGCTCGCAGGTTTGAGCGGCGGGATTTTTTCCTCGTTCGTATCATCCTCACCCTGCTGGAGGGAATGGTGGTCTGTTATCTCCTGGCTATTTGGTATACGGAAGCAGACTCTCTCCTGGTGCGGGTGCTGTGCTACTCCGCCATCACTGTGTCGAACTTTACCGCGCTCATGTTCTGCTGGAGGGACGATATTGAAGAGATGCTGCTGGCCTTCTGCTCCGGTATGGCGGCCTATCAGTTCACCAACAAGCTCTATCCTCTGCTGCAAAATCTGCGGGGGATTAATGACCGGGAAACGCTGGCATTGCTCCATCCGGGAGATGCAAGTATCTCAAATCTGGACTGGACGCTCTTTTTTGGTTTTCATCTGCTGTCCATTGTTGTGTTGGCCTTACTTTTCACGCCGAAAAACCGGCTGGTCCACAACCGGCGCACCACTCGCAATGTTATTATCCTGTCCATTGCCACGATAACGCTGGTGAATATCCTGATTTGTATCTCCCGGGTGTACGAAGGGGAAAGTCCCATGCTCAATATTGTGACAAAGATACTCTATGTAGGCTTCAGCTTCACCATCTTGACGATCTGCGCGGGCATCTTTTCCCAGAGCGAGCAGGAGGAGCAGATTGGTGTCCTCCACCAGCTTTGGCGGCAGGATCGGGCGCAGTTTGAGTCTGTCAAGGCCAACATGGATGTCATTAACATGAAATGCCATGACCTCAAGCACATTCTGGACAGGATTGAGGACAAGCTCACCGGAGAGGAAGCGGCCTCCCTACGAGAGGCCATCCAGTTCTACGACGCCAATATCAAAACCGGCAACGAGGTGCTGGACGTGGTGCTGTGCGAAAAGGCCATGACCTGCCAGAAAAGCGGCATCTCCTTTTCCTGCATGGCAGACGGAGAAAAGCTGGATTTCCTCACCCCGGTACAGACCTATACCCTGTTTGGAAACATCATCGACAACGCGGTGGAGGCCGTGAAGCCCCTCCCGCTGGAGGAGCGGGTGATCTCCCTCTCCTGCTGGGAGGAAAAGGACTCGCTGGTGGTCGAAGAATCCAACTACTTCAGCGGCAGGCTGGAGCTGGATCACGGCCTGCCCGCCACCAGCAAGGGAGACAGCTCCCGCCACGGCTTCGGCACAAAAAGCATCCAGTATATCGCGGCGCAGTACGGTGGCACGATGGACATCAAGGTGGTGGACAATATGTTTTTCCTCACCGTCCGCTTCCCGCTTGGCAGGAACAGGGACAAGACCGCATGACAAAGCAGCCGGGGCCGCGTAAGCGGTCCCGGCTGCTTTGTACCCTTATCGGATGGTGACGATGTACTCCCCCGCCTGGGTGACGACCACCCGGTTCCCGTCCACCTGGCAGTCCCCGCCGGTGACGGTGATATCCGTGCCCATGCCCTCCGGCACGATGATCGTCCCCACGGCATCAATGGCGTTCACGGTGAGCGTTTTCCCCTCCGCCGTAGTCTCCAGCTTCACGCCGATTTCCCCTTTAGGCGTCCAGACGGTACAGTCAAAGCTGTCCAGGGCGGCGCAGGGTGCGATCTTGTATTCTTCAAACCCTGCCACGGTGGGGCGCACCCCCGCCGCGTACTTGGACAGGATGTACAGCGGTGCGGCGGTCCAGCCGTGGTTGACGGTTCCGGTCTCCCCGTCGAAGGTCTCCCACAGGGTATCATACTCGTCCTGGAGCATGGGCGCGTAGCGCTCCCGCATCCTCTGGAGGGCCAGATCCGTCCGTCCCATGACGCACAGGGCCTCCAACACGTACTTCTCAATGAAGGGGCTGGCCTCATAGGTGCTCATGACCACGTCGGTGATGAGGGCGTAGTCCTCCTCCCCCGCCAGGCCGGACAGGGCCAGCATGGCGTTGGCGCGGTCATCCACATACTTGCTGTCCGGGCTCTTGAAGCCCTCCTCAGTGTAGTAGGCGGTCCGCCAGTTTTCCTGCATGGCGTCCATCCGCTCGGTGAGGAACCCAGTGTCCTCGGTGATGCCCAGCTCGTCGGCCATGGATTTGGTGACGTTGAGGGCATAGTAGTAGATGCCCGCCTGGAGCAGCTGGGTGTCGATGCGATCCCCCCAGTCGTTCCACGTCCAGGAGCCCTCCCGGTACACCGGCAGGCCGTTTTCCATCTCCACCATTTTCAGGTAGTTGAGGAAGGCCTCGCAGTAGGCCGCCGCCGTCTCCCGGTCCCCGGAGTGGAGCCAGTAGTGATACACGCTGGTCATAAAGATAAGGCTCTGATTGGGAATCTCCTGGGGTTTCACGCTGGGGGCGCGGCTGGGAATGGCCCCGTCCGTCCGCGTCCAGGCCACGCAGGCCAGGATGGCCTTTTTCGTCATATCCAGCCCCGCCTGGTCGTAGCTGTACAGCACCGCGTCGATCTGGTTGGAGGCGTCCCCCATGTAGGGGCCCCGCTCCCGCTCGGGGCAGTCCATGTAGGTGTCCCGCATACAGATGGCCAGGGTGTTGAGGGATTCCTGCCACAGCTGGTCCAGCCCCGCGTCGGAGGAGCTAAACGCCCCCGCCCATTCGCCGTTGAAGCCGCTGACGCGGTAGCCCAGCCGGGTGAAGGTCACGCCTGCCTCCGCCTCGATAATGAGCTTGGAGCCGCTGCGCCAGGGATAATTCTCATAGCACTGGGCCCCCTCGGCGGTGACATAGGTGTCCTTGAAGTTGGGCATGTCCTGTTTGTCAGTGTAGGTGTCGGTGTAGAAGGTCAGCTTTTTGCCCGCCGGAGCCTCCAGCTCGAAATAGGGGGTAAACTGGATGTTGCCCGGCAGCTCCAGCACCAGGGTGGTGTCCTGGGCCAGGGCCGCGCCCACATAGTCCCCGGCGTTGGCGAAGTCGGTGATCTCCTCAAATTTGATGGGGGCAATCATGGCGGAGTAGAGGCCGCCGAAGGGGATGTCCCCGGCCTTGGCAATCAGCGCGGCGCTCTCCCACCCGCTGTCGTTATAGCCCTCGGCCATGAACTCGCCCAGGTCGTCCCGCGCGTCGAAATAGACGTTGCGCTCGGCCAGCATGGAGGACTGGGTGTAGCCGGGGTAATCCGCCCCAGAGGTGACCCGGTTCTTGTAGCCGGTGTGGCGGGCGGCCTTCCAGGAGCTGTCCGAGCATATAGATACGCCCCCGGCGTCCAGCTCAAAAATAAGCCCCGCCTGGGTGTACTCGTCCCCCTCCTCGTCCAGGAGGACGGGGACGATGGAGCCGTCCCCGGAGCGGCCATTAAAGGCCACCAGCAGGGCGATGGTGTTCTCCCCCTGCTTCAGGTTGGTGAGCTCCACCGTGTCATAGTAGCTGTCGTAGGGGGTTGGGCCCCGTTTCAGCGCGCCGTCCAGCACCACCAGCTCCCCGTTCACCCACAGCACGTATTTGTCCACGGCGGAAATAAACGCGGTGGCGGAGGGGACGGCCTGGTCCAGGGTGAAGGTCTTGCGGAAAGCCACATAGCTGTCCTCGGCGCAGCCCTCAGTCCAGATCCAATTGGCGGTCCAGTCTGTCTTTTTATACCTCTCAATGCTATCCAAATACATAAGATCCGAACGGTCTGCCATGCCCCGATCCGGGACAACGTTTTCTACCTCCACTGGGGCAGAAGAAGCGGGTATAATGTTATCCTCACTGTTACATCCGGCCAGCAACGAGAACACAGAGACAGCGCAGATCAGCAACGCGGTACCTCGTGTAAGCCATTCCCTTTTTATCATATACTCTCCTCCTCAAACCGGCCTGCGCTATTTTATATAAATATCCGCAGCCTATTCTGCAGCAATTATACATATTGTCATATGATAAGAAAGGGCAACCGCACAGCCTTGCCATTTTACGGCATAACCTTTTGTGTTGGAGAATCAAAATCTTTCTATAGGAACAGATTAAACTCCACAACACTCCAACAGCAAAAAAGGAAAATGGTATGAAGCCATTTGTCTCTTTTAATCACTTAAATTCGGTGCTTTGGGGGGAGCTCATCATATTACTTCATAGGGAGATTTTTTCTTCATGCAACTACCGGCACCCCAACAGGTGCCGGTAGTTGAAAATTCTTTAATTATTCACTGCCCACCTGACTGTGCAGTTCTCAATACAATTCCCAGTTATTCTCCACCGAGCGATCCTTCCTCCTGTTTTTTCTCTGCCATCCGTTTTGTTCGCCGTTTGCGAAGCACGTTCCGAATCACCACCACTATGACAACGATCAGAAGGATCAACACGCAGGCGGTAATCACCAGCGCCTTTTTCAGCAGCGCCGTCAGGTCCATAACCTCACCGATGATCGGAAGGCTGGTATCATACTCCCGGTCGTTGTGCTCGCCATCTTGGAAGCTTAACCGCCAGATCGTTTTTTCGCCGCGCACTGCCAAAACTTCCGCATCTGTGATTTTACTGCTGTCCAGATTGCAGGCCGGACGGGCATAGGAATTCATTTCAAACGCAAAATTTCCGTTCACGGGGAAATCCATCACCGCTCCGAAGCTGAATACAAATCCTACATCCAACGGGAATGTAGGGATATGAGGGGAACGGAGCCAGTAGCCTTCCTCCGTTCCCTTGTACTGGGCAACACGGGAACGGGCATCCACAAAACCATACTGCGGATTCGTGATTTCCTCAGCGGAAAGCAGGAATAACCTGTCGCCGTTCAGGATTTCATCAACCGGGTCAAAATCCACCGTGCCGGTAGAAACCCCGGGAATTGGGATTCCAAAGCCCGGAATCGCAACACCTGCATCTGATTTCAGCGTAGGGAGGAGCGCACCGTATTCCGCCTGGGTCAGGTGGGATTGTGCAAAGTCTTCACACCAGATCTGAATATCGCTGTTCCGATAGTCAGTCGATCCGGGGTGTTCCGCCGCAAAGGCGTCTCCCCTGTCCGCAAAAGAGACAGATACATCTCCACCAATGTCGCGAAACAGAAGGCTGCCTCCCTTTTCATCCGAAATGAGATTCAGCGCCATAAGGAACATGCCCGGCTCGCCGGTATTGGTATGCTCCGTATCCAAAGCCAACCATTTCCCGTCAAAACCGCAAGCATCATCGCATATGCCAAAGCACACCACATCTCCCGCATGAATTTCCGCTTTTCCAGTTTCAGTGGCAAGAGGATCTGCGCAGCCTACGGCATAGGCCGGAGCAAGGAACAATATCAGCACCGCACACAGCAGTGCGCCGGCAATCCCCCGGACAGCGATCCTCTTTGCCGTGTATACAGCATTTTTCCAAAATGAGCAGTTCAACACAACAATCCCTCCTATTCTGTACGCAGCGCAATGACAGCGTCCTGTTTTGCCGCCCTTTTCGCGGGCAGCAGCCCGCCTATCATGGTGATGACCACGCTCAACGTGACCAAAACTACTGCATATACGGCGGGCAGGGCTACCGTAAGCGCTTCAATGCCCAGCAGACTTTCCAGTACGGCATTAATGGGAATTGTCAGCAACGCGGACACCCCTACACCCAGCAAGCCTGCACAGATGCCAACGATAAATGTCTCGGCATTAAATACCTGGGAAACGTTGTGCTTGGATGCTCCCAACGCCCGGAGGATGCCGATCTCTTTCGTCCGCTCCATCACGGAGATGTGCGTGATGATGCCGATCATAATACAGGAGACAACCAGGGACACCGCCACAAAGGCAATCAAGACATACGAGATCACGTCGACCATTGATGTAATGGAACTGGTCAATAGGGCCACATAGTCGGTATAGGTGATCTTGCCAGCCTCGTCAGCGTTGTCATTATAGCGCTCAATGCAGGCGGAAACCGCGTTCTTATCCTCAAAGCTGTCGGTATAAATGCTGATGGATGCGGGCGCATCATAACTGACCTTGCCGAACTTTTTCATGTTGTCTGCATATGAGGCCCCGTCGATATACTCGTTGTAAACGGACAGCAAGATCTCATTGTCCGGCGTTTCCGCCAGCCAGACGTCCAATGCCTGCGCCATAGCGGCTTCATCCATATTTGCGCCGCCCATATTCGCAGTACCTGTCTGGCCTGCCCCCTGCATGGGCTGAAGCCCGCTTTGCTGCTCTACGGGAGCGGTTCCCTGTGCATCTGCGGAGCTGTAATACAAAATCATAGAATAAAGGGATGCCTTATCCGATATGCCCATCGCCGAGATATAGGCAGAGGCTTCCACAATTTTTTCAGCATCATCCAGCGCCTCAAATTTCATCCCTGTGAGGACATTGGTTTCCTGATTTGCTTCTTGGGCAAGGACCACAGAGCTTCCACCTGTCTGTTGGATCACATAGTCTGTCAGCTGGGAGGTATAGGCCACAGCAGTGGAAATGACAGCGTTTGCAGCATCCTCCCGCGGCTTGACGATACCGCAGATTTTCAGTTCCAGAGCATCCTCCAAAAGCTGCTCTGCGTTCAAAGCCTTATCGCCAATATAGGAAAACGTGCCGTTCTCATGTTCGGCATAGTAACTGCTGGGCAAAACAAGATAAAAACGATGGCCGCTGATTTCCTCATAGCTCCAGTCCTTTGCGGTCACTTCTTCTCCCATTTTGATTTGCTCGGAGGCCTCCTCATAGTCCTCCGCTGTCAGCAGACCCAGTTGATAGAGAGTGCCGGCAGAAAGGGACTGATTCTCATCCAGAACCAACACCACCTCATCAAAATGCTCTGGCCAGGCCCCGTAAAGCATTTCATAGCTGTCGGTGACGATATGACTGACCATATTGCCGTCAGGGCTTGCCATCAGCTCGGAAAAATTCTCGGCCCCAGCAGATCCGCCCATCATCATTGACATATCTCCGATCCCGCCTGGCATGGAGCTGAATCCCCCGCCGGAACTGATTAAGGTCCCAACATCCGCGCCGCTATTAATCAACACTCCGTTCGCGTCATAAGAATAAACATCAAAGCACACATCATAGGTGTAGACAAATCCATTTTCCCCCAAATACTGATGGATTTCGCTGTTTGGGTCGTCCAAATAGCTCTTGAACGTTGTCAGGTTATTTTCTATGATACTGGCGAATACAGTTTCGCTCAGTTCAAGATCCCGGTAATCAGCGTGTACGCCATCCCGCAGTTCGGATCGCGTGTTTGGCCCGCCGATCCGCTGCCCGCCAGCCATCATGCCAGACATATCAAAGGTTTCCGCACTGATCGTGATGGGATAAGAGGTCATTGTGTCCTTCTGCATATCTGCGATATAGCGGTTTACACTGGAGGAAAGGGCCAGGATCAATGCAATGCCGATGATGCCAATGGAACCAGCAATAGATGTTAGCAGCGTCCGCCCTTTTTTTGTGCGCAAATTATTAAAGCTGAGCGACAATGCTGTGAGGAGCGACATTTTAGCCCGGCCCATGCTTTGATACTTTGGTGTCGGGAGCTCCCCCACTTCCGGGGTATAAGGCGCGGAATCGTCCGTAATCCTACCGTCCTGCAGTTTGACAATACGAGTGGAATACCGCTCCGCCAACTCAGAATTGTGAGTCACCATGACAACCAGACGCTCTTTAGAAACGTCCCGTAGCAGCTCCATGATCTGGAGGCTGGTGGCGGTGTCCAGTGCTCCGGTGGGCTCGTCGGCCAGAAGGATGCTTGGATTGTTGACCAACGCCCTTGCAATGGCCACTCGCTGCATCTGTCCCCCAGACATTTGATTGGGACGCTTATGGAGCTGATCCCCCAGCCCCACCTGAGTCAGCACCTGCTCTGCCCTTTGGCGGCGCTCCCTGCGAGAGATGCCGGAGATAGTCAGTGCCAACTCCACATTCGCGAGGATGGACTGGTGAGGAATCAAATTGTAGCTTTGGAAAACGAAGCCAACGGTGTGGTTTCGGTAGGAATCCCAGTCCTTATCCCTATATTTTTTGGTGGAGATGCCGTTGATCATTAATTCGCCGCTATCATATTGATCCAGTCCGCCGATGATATTCAGCAACGTGGTTTTACCAGAACCGCTGGGGCCAAGGATTGAAACAAATTCGCTGTCCCGAAAGCTCAAGCTGACATTGTCTAAGGCCTGCTGGATCAGATAGCCTGTTTTATATTGCTTCTTTATGTTTTGAATTTGCAGCATAGGTTTCCCTCCTGTTGCCGTTTAGTAACGAGATCATACGCTGTTTTTCTCAACTAAAACTCAACCAAATCTCAACTGAACCTCAATTTGATGTCGTTGAGGTTCAGTTGAGATTTTTGGTTTAAAATGCTTCCACAATATTGATATCTTTGCTATACTGTGAAAAAGAGGTGGTAGAAATGTTTCAAATCCTGGTGGTAGAGGACGATAATGAGCTGAGGGATCTTTTCTGTGCGGTTCTGACGGAAAATGGATACACTGCGGTTCCGGCTGTAGACGGAATTGATGCCTTTGATATTTTGGACGAGACGTATGTCGATTTGATTATTTCGGATATTATGATGCCGCGTATGGACGGGTTTGAGCTGATTAAAGCGTTGCGGGAAGCACATTACAACACGCCTGTTCTGATGATTACAGCAAGATCCAGTGCGGCGGATAAACGAGAAGGTTTCCGCATCGGCACAGATGATTATATGGTCAAGCCAATTGATGTCAATGAGATGGTATGGCGAGTGGAGGCCCTGCTGCGCCGATCCCAAATCGCCAGTCAGCGCAGGACAAAGCTGGGCGATACAATTCTTGACTGCGACACGTTGACCGTCCATACTGGCGGCGAGGAAACAGAGCTCCCTCAGAAGGAGTTCCTCCTCCTGTTCAAGCTGGCGGCCTCTCCCAACCACATATTTACGAGGCGTCAGCTCATGGACGATATATGGGGAGTGGACAGCGAAACGGACCCCCATACCCTAGACGTACATATTAGCAGGCTTAGAGAGCGTTTCCGTGGAAATCCAGACTTTGATATTATCACTATCCGCGGACTGGGTTATAAGGTGGTGAAGAAATGAAACTGCATCAGCGGACTATAAAAACAGCCGCAATGTTTTCCATTCTGCTTTTTTTGGTTTTGAGCATAACCATGACCCTTTCCACCGCCTTTGCTGTGTTGCTGTTTCGTATCGGTTTTTTGGATTCTCAGCATCTTCTGCGGGGGCTGTTCGTTACCCCAACGGTCAGCATCGTCATTGGAACAATTTTGTTTAGGCTGATTGGAAAACGCCCGCTAGAGCTGATCCTTGAAATCAGCAAAGCCACTCAAGAGGTGGCAAAAGGAAATTTCAATATCGAATTGAATGAGGATATACCAGCTTCTGAGATCCGGGAGATGGCCCACAATTTCAACGTAATGACCCGAGAGTTAGCTGGGACTGAAATTCTCCGAAATGATTTTATTGAAAACGTGTCCCATGAATTCAAGACACCTTTATCGGCGATTGAGGGATACGCCACACTGCTGCAGCGCAAAGAGCTTTCCGAAGAAAAACGGACTGAATATACTCGGCGCATCCTGTTTAACACACGGCGGCTTTCCACACTGATCGGTAATATTCTACTTTTGTCGCGGCTGGAACACCAAGAGATTGAAATTCAGAGGGAGTGGTTCTCCCTGGATGAGCAACTGCGGGAGGCTATCCTAATGTTGGAACCGCAGTGGAACGGAAAACATCTTGAGTTGGATATTGACCTAGATCCAGTGGACTGTTATGCCAACCGTGATCTACTCCTACAGATTTGGCAAAACCTGCTTGGAAACGCAATTAAATTTGTCAAGCAAGCCGGAAAAATCCGTGTACTGCTCAGGAAGATAGGAACTGACATTCAAGTTGTAATCCAAGACGATGGGATTGGCATGGATCAAGCGGTACTCCAACGAATATACGAAAAATTTTATCAAGGTGATACATCCCATAAAACAGCTGGGAATGGGCTGGGCCTTTCACTCACAAAAAGAATTGTTGACCTTCATGGCGGAAAAATTGAAGCGTCCAGCCAGGTGGGCGTGGGAACTACGTTTGTGATCACGCTGTCAGCACTTCCAGCTTCTTAGGAAGCACATTGAGCTGTCAGCCGTTCTTGTGCCAGAGCACAGCCTGCCAGTTGCATACAAACCATTATTTTTATTATAGTCTGGCAGTCCACTGCTGCTCGCCAGAGAAGCTGGAGCAGAACGATACCCAATATTAGGAGACGAAACGGCCAGCTAACAGACCACATCTCGTTAAGAGACAGGCTCCAGGCTCATGCTATGTGAAAGGCTTTCTATTTAATTGCATAAGAGGCATCGCAACAAATAGAGAAAACAATGCGGGGGAAGACTGAACCTTCCCCCGCACGCTTATTCCCGTTTATGCCGCCTTTTGAAAGCGAATACTCTGTGCCCTCATTTGGAGCTCCTGCCCCAGGAACTTCAGCGTGGAAAATTCATCGTCCAAGCCATCCAGTTCCCGACGGAGTACACCCTCATAGTGCTTCTTTTTCTCCTCCAGCGCCTGGATCTTCAGCACCCAACGCTCCATCACCGCCGGGCTCTGGCTGCCGGATTTGATGAGGTAGTCCGCCCGCTCCTGGTAGGTAGCAATTTCCTTCTTCACCGCCGCATAGAATTCCTCGGTCATTTTAGACCGCTGCTTTTCATCGTCGATAATGAAAAAGCTGTTCACCATCAGCGGCGTCTCTCTGCGGTTGAGCCCGCCCAGCAGGCCGATGAAGTCCTCAAACACGTCCACCTTGTCCATGTGGGTGCGGGGCACGAAGTACATATGCCCTGTGATGCTCAGCTTGGTGGCCTCCAGCCCCCGCAGATAATTGACGCAGATGGTTTCGATCTGTTTTCGGTTGGCGCACTTCTGATAGAGTTCGAACAGCTCCTCCGCCTTGCGGCAGCAGGCCGGCACGTCGATGGCGTCGTCCGGTGCCATGTTTTCCGCTCGAAACACGCCGTCTTTCTTATCATAGCTGATGTTCGCCAGCTTTTCGTAGTTGTTGGTACGCTGGTTCAGCGTCTCCTTCACCAGCTCCCGGGATAAAATATCGGCGCTGGTGCGTTTATTGTCCCGGCAGTAGGCCAGGTAGATATTGGTCTCCCCCATGGCCGTCACCGGGATGCGCTCCCGGATGTCGCCGGTGGCGGAGCGGAACGCGTCCCCCACGGACAGCCGGGTGCCGCCGGCGTAGGGGATGCCCATGTCCTCGCACAGCTTGGACAGATCCTCTTTGTCCACCAGCAGGTTCGCCAGGGAGAAATAGAGAAACTTGCCCAGCATATGGGCCTGGTCGCCCTGGGATGTGCCGATGAAATCGTGCATATCAAATACGTTATCCATTTTCATGTCCCTTTCTTGTTAAGTATGAATGGAGTAATACGCCTTCTCCATATTCTCTTGTCCATGGAGGATCAAGCCGCCACACATGGCGGGCTTGCCGCCGCAATACTCTTGAAAGAAAAAGCTGTATGGCTCAAAATCGGTGTAAAATTCGACTCGCTCAGATCTGGGCCACCGAAAATTGTCCCGCAGGAATTTCACCAGCTTGTGCCGGACGAGTTTATTGTCCAGGCATTCCCGAAGCCGTTCATCGCAGCGAAAGACCAGCCGGGACCGGGGCGTGCGGGGTACCACGGATAACCCCCGCCACTCCTTTGGCCCGTTGGGGACGGCGCTGTCCCGCACAAACGCCATCAATTTCTCATAATCCAATATCACACATTCTTCCCAGCCGAACAGCCGACGCCCGCAGTAGTTCAGCCACGCGAGCCGGATGCTTACAGTTCCGCGAAAGCAGTCCCGACGAAACACTGCAAAGGAATTGGACCCGTTCTGCGCGGCATATCCGTGTGCCTCCAGATCCTCGAATACGCCGCGGGACACAGCGATCCCGTCCAAAGCCTCATACCCGCGCCGGATCGTTCGGAACTTGATCCAATCCGCGATGCAGGTCACTTTCACCATTATCCTGTCCATCATTTTCCCTCTTTCTACATGGCAGCCACCCGGCTCAAGAAATAGTTGTCTACCCCCTTATACGCCGGATCCCATGTGTATTTCGTGTATTTTAGGCCCTTGATGGCCTGCACTTCCCTCCGCATCGCCAGCACGGCATTGCGGACATCTGGGTTGGTCATTTGGTCCATATCCATGGCCTCCACCACCCGGGAGACGCCCAATCCCATCAGCGTTTTCTTCAGCCCGCGGATGGCATTTACCCCGCCCACGCACACAAACAGCGCGTCATGGGCCAGGTAGCTGGCCACGTCCCCCTTTAGCGGGCCCTCCGTGAGGAAGGCCCGCTTTTGGGTGGTGTCGCCGGTGACATGGATGTAGGAATAGCTGCGCGTGCCGTTGGGCAGATCCCGGCTGGACAGCCAGCGGTATTTTCGGTTTGGCTTGTCCGCGTCGTCCAGGCGGATCTTCATGCCCTGGATCAGCCCGTTTTTGTTGCGGACAGGGATCAAGAAGCCCTTTGGGCCGGTGATCGTCCAATCGCCATAGTAAGTACGGAACCCCGGCAGCCCCAGCAGCTCATGGCCACAGGAGCGGAGCAGGGCGGCCAAAAGCCGCCGCCCCGCCTCCGTTTCCGGCATACTTCGGTACTGATTTGCCTGGATGCGCTCCTCAGACAGCCCCCGCTCCAGCAGGTTTTCCCGGTGCTTATCCAGCAGCGTCAGGTGGTCCAGCATGGCGGTGTACGCCTCATGCCGCTGTTCCAGGGGCAAGGGCTGGCGTTCGGCGTCCGATGGGGATGCTTCCCGCCTGGACATGGGGTAGACCTTGCCCTCCTGTTTCAGCGCCTGGTATGCCTCCCGGTTGGTCACGCCCATGAGCCGGGCGTACAGCGTCACGCTGTTGCCATGGGCGCCGCACAGGTGGCAGCGGTACTGGTCGGTGGCGGTGTTCAGGCTGAGATGGTACTTCCCCGGCCCGTGGTCGTGGCAGAAGGGGCAGGTGGCCTCCACCTCCCGATGCCGCAGCGTCCGGGAATCCAAGGCTATGCCGCACCGTCTGGCCGCGTCCACGATGGGGATTTTTTCGTATTGCTTCACGGCCAGACGGACTCACCCCCTACGCCGCCTGCCGCTGGGCCACGTCAATAGGCCGCACAGGCCGCACCGCCAGGGGCGCGCCGCTGACGCACTTGGCCATGATGACCTGCCCGGTGGGCCGCACGTTGTTGAGGTCGTCCACCGACTCCATGTTGTCCACGAACACCGGGTAATTGCGCCCAGTGAGCCGTTTCATCAGTTCGGACACCTCCATCCCCGCCCGGATCTTCTCGGACAGGGAAAGCCGGTCATAGCGCCGCCCGCCGTAGGTAAACTTGAACACGTCTTTCCGCTCCCCGGTGGACTTTACCACGTCGTAGAGGGAGATCTCCACTCGGTTCATTTTCAGCGCCGAGAAGGTCAGCTTTGCCCGTTCGCTCACATAGATGGCAACGTCGGCGATCAGCTTTTTCAGCGCCGTGATCTTGTCCTGGGCGGCTTTGATCTTTCCGTCAAAGTCCTCCGGCCTCTGCTCCGCCGCGGCCTGGGCCGCCTTCAAATCGGCGACGCACTCCCGTAGTTCCTCCCGGCACTCCTTCAACTGAGCGTACTCCGCCTCAGAGAGATTTCCGTACTCCAAATCAGAAGTAAGCTGCTGGATCTGGGAGCGCAGATCGTCCGCGGGGCTGTCCTCCGTCTTTTGGGCCCGAAGGCCGGCCAGCTGCCCTTCCAGCTTGGCTACATCATCGGCCTGGAACTGCTCAAAGACCGCCCTGGCCTTGGCGTCGTTCTCCGTCAGCTCATTGAGCTGGGCCCGCTGCTCCTGTCCGGCGGCGATGGCCGCCTTTGAGGACTGTTCCAGAGCGGCCCGGATTTCCGGCAGGGCCTCCTCAGTAATGAGGCGGCGGCAGGTGGGGCAGGGCGCGCCGGGGACACAGGCGTGGAACGCCTGCTTGTCCCGGTTGAACCGCTCGGCCAGCTCCGCCAGCCGGGCGTTGGCCTCGGCCACGGCCTGGGTGTAGGGGGACTGGTATTGCTCCGCCCTCCGGGCGGCCAGCTTCCGCTCTACTTCCAAAATTTCCGCGTCCAGGGGCGAGCCGTCCCGGGCCGCTTCGTCGTAGCGGGCGCTGAGCTCCACCAGCCGCTGCTCCATGGCCTTGGCGTCCAAGCCGCCGAACCGCTTGGCCTCCAGGGATTCCACCGTCCTGATAAGGGTGTCGCGGCGGGCGGACAGGCCCTCTACAGTCCTGCTCCAGTCCTGGGCCTGGCTGTCCGCCAGATCCTTCTGACCCTGGAGGTAGATGATGGTCTCCTCCAGCTCCCGGATGTCCGCCCGCTTTTTCTTCAGGTAGGTGTCCGGCGAGAGAAGCTGCTCATGCTCCAGGGCCGCCCGGGTGGCGTCGGAGAGCTGGGCCAGCACCGCCTCATGGGAAATCAGGGGCAGGTGCCGCTCCAGCAGGTTTTTGCCATCCTCCCCCAGCTCCTCGATGAAGTAGAGAGGGTTAAAGATGGACAGGAATACGTCCTTCTCTCCAAACAGTTCGGTGAGATCCATCTGGCGGATCTCGCAGCTGTCATAGAGGATGGTCATGCGGTTTTTGTGCCGGGTGCGGGTGAGCACATGGGCCGTGCCCGTTTCATCCACAAAGCTCATGGTGATGGACACATCGGGCTGAACCTCGTTGTGCAGCCGGTCGATGCCCCGCTCCCCGAAAAAGGGGAGGCCGGTGACTACGAAGGCGATGGCGTCTGCGATGCTGGTTTTGCCCCGTCCGTTGCCGCCGGTGATGACTGTAGGATTGCCGAACACCAGGTTCGTAGGCTCCACATAGGATTTGAACCCGGCGATGGTCATGTCGGTGATCTGAAAGCTTTGGATTTTCTCCATGTTCCGCTCCTCTCTACGCCGCCTGGGGCTGTGTCTCCGCGATTTTGAACTCCTCCAGCATATAGTAGACCACGGTATCCTTCTGCCGCTTTTCCAGCTTTGCGTTGGCTAAAACAACGCCCACGGCCAGCTCGGGATGCTCTCCGCGCACAAAGGCTTCCAGCTTGTCCCCCTGGGAGGACTCCAGCTTCAGCTGGGTGCTGCTGGAATTCATGCCCTTGTTGATCCGGGCATGGCGGATAATGTAGGTGATGCCCTCCGGTTTGCTTCCGCCCGCAGGCATCCCTTCGGTCTTACCGCCGGATGTTTCAGCCGGCTTGGCCTGTCCCGCCGGGCCTTCGCCGCCGCCCTCCGTCTCCGCCTGGGGCCGCAGACCGCCGGCCGGGGCCGGAGTGAGGTTCAGCTTGCCCAACATCTTGAGATAGGCGTAGTCCAAACGCTCCTGCTGGTCCTTTTTCATGTACCAGGTCTTGCCCCGCTTTTCCACGTCCACAAAGACCACATCCATGTTATACAGCACCCGGCCGATGCCCCACTGGACGGCGGCTCGCTTCATGCTGTCGGACAGACCGCCCTTCACAGGCTCGATGTCCGAATTCTCAGCGCCGTCCCATTTGGTGATGAAGCCCTCTCCATAACGGATGGAGATGCCGCACAACTGGGCTTCTTTTCCGCCGGCGCCGTGCCAGGGCTTGAACTCGTTGTACCAGTTCTCCGCCCCCACCACGTCATCCAGCCGGCCCATGATGGCCCGGTTGGTAACGTAGGGGACGGCAATGCCCAGTTCCCTTGCCTCGATCACCTTTTGCAGCCGCCATTCTAAATCCTCCGGCGCGAAGGGCATGGCCAGCTCCGCCTGGATCTGTCTCGGGTCTTTTTCTTTCACTGTGTTCACCTCGCGTCCAAAAAGTCTCTCAGTGTTCCGCCGTCCGGCACCAGCACATCGGTGTAATAGTGGGACGGCGTTTTCCCCTTCATCTGCTCTAAGAGGTCGCGGTACTCGGCATGGAGCCGGTTGTTGTCCCTGGAATAGAGGTCGTTGTTGTTGGGCAGACGCAGGAGATAGCCCATCAGCGTGTGCAGCCGGGCGGGGTCCCTGTAGATGGGCAGGGCGTTGTTCCCAGTGCAGATGCTGTTGTTCCCATGCACGTTGGAAAATGGGTAACGGTAAGTGGGCGTGTCCGGCGTCAGCCGCCGCTCATCCTTCGCCACGCAGACCCGGCATCCGGCCACCTTGCCCTCCTGGGGCATATACTGGAAGCCGAACACTAGCCGGGGCAGCGGGAAATCCCGGTACTCGGTGTCATAGTAGGTGATGTCCGCGTACAGCTCCGGATAGCGCATGAAATAGGTGACGTACTTCTTCTCCATCACCACCGCGATGCAGCCCTCGGGCAGCAGCCCGGTAGGGCGGCGTTCATCATCATAACGGCTGGTGAGGAAGCAGTCGCACAGGGCCTGGGGCGTGATGTTTTTATGGGTGGTGACGCCGCCCGCTTTTTGCTGCTCCACCACCACCTCGCCGCGCTCGGTGCTGATGTGGATGGTCATATCAAATTCTGGCCGCATCACGCAGCCTCCTTCCATTCGTTTGGCATCGAGTAGATGGGGACGATCTTGTTCAGACCCAGCACCGCTTCCAGCTGCCGGTTCAGCTCTTGAAACCCGTCCAGGATTTCCATAAATGCCATGGGCAGTTCCTCCAGCCCATAAAACTCCTCGTTCGAGAAAAACAGGACACACCAGCGTCCCCGATCACCGGCGGACAGCCGCCAGCCGTAGTCATAGCTGTAGCTGTTCAGACGGAAACCCTCGTGGATCACCTGCTCGGCGTTTCGGCGGTAGGGGTTGATCCCCTCCTCCAGCCCTTTTTCCGTTTCAAGCCGTGCGCACAGCTCACAGAAGCGGTCTACCATGGGATCGGACAGCACCCAGGTCTCTATACCCGATTCCTCGTTATAGTAGCTGCTGGTATCTTCAAAGATCGACACAGCCAATTCCATGGACAGCTCATAAAACGCGTCTTCATCCAGGGGAATGCTGTTAAACGACGGCCACCCTTTTTTCAATCTTGGATTGTCATGAACCGTTTTCGCCAGGTACAGCATATGGAAAAAGTAAGAACTCAGATCCTCCATGGCGGCACCTCAGCAAAACACGCGCGCCGCCTTGGGGGCGGGCGGAACCCGGGCCACAGTCTGCGCGAACTGGGCGAGATTCTGCGACGTTTTATACAGCCTGTCGTAATACTCCTCCAGCGCGGGCACGTCGTCCGCTTCAAAAGCGTCAAAGTCGATGTCCCCCAGGCGGAGAAACTCCCCCTCTAGATTGGGGCGCAGAATATGCTCCAGCAGATAGGGGTTGACGCCGTCATCCGGCACATACAGCTGCTCCTTCGCCTGGGAAAACCGGGTGGACAGCAGTTTCAGGTTCAGCTTCATACTCACGCGCCCACCCCCTCAACAGTCGCTGGGGAGCAGGACGGTGGTGGTGGAACGGTCCGATTCCGTGATGATCCAGAACTTCTCGCCGGCCTGGGTCTGGTAGACAGACAACAGCCTGTCGCCATCGCGCAGCGCCTGCTCGTTGCGCTGCCAATCGGACTGGCACACATCGCCCCAGTCCCCGCTCAGGTGACGGTTGATGGCGGCGTCCACCTCTCTGCGGGGGAGCGCATTCTTCGCGTTGCGGGTAATCATCAGCCTGCCCGGGTTGAACCGGGGATTCACAGTAATAACACTCATAAAAATTCTCCTCTACGTCAGCGCCTTGAAGCCGTTGGGCGTCAAGATGTTGAATATCATTTTGTTGGTAATGGTCTCGTGGAGCTCAGCGCCAGTGTGCCGCCCCTTGGCGTCAAACTGCTCCTCCGTCTCGTTCCGGGTCACCTTCACAATCCGTCCCTTGATGACGTGGGGCGTGTCACACTCGATCAGGCCGTTAATCAACCCCGAGCCGCCGATCAGACCGATCTGGCTGATGGACAGGGGCAGCGGCGGGCGCTTCACCCCGCTGTCCAGCTCGCTGCGGGCCATCATCCGCTGAAAGCTGTCCGAACGGCCCAGCTGCCGCTCCAGCTCCTTCTTGTTGAACTTCTCACCCCGGAAGGTCTTTACCTCCAGCGGTTTGGCTGGGAGCGCGTAGCGCCCCTCGGGCAATTCCGTGAGGCAGGGAATGGAACCGGGATGGGTGGAAAACCACTCCAGCCATTGGGTATCCTGGGGAACAACATCCCGTTTTTTTCGAGTGCCCAGGATGGCCGCCTGCTTGAACTTTTTGAACTCGGCATCGGTAAACCGCCACAGGCTCAGGTTTTCAAAATTGTCCGTCAGTACCCGGCAAATATCCGGCGTGAGCCGGTAATAGGGGATCACATACACCAGCAGCCCGCCCAGGGCAAGCGTGCCCAGACTTTCGATGAGGAACCGCTTCTCGTGCCGCGCCCGGCCGCCGCTCTCATTGAGGACGGACAGGTAGGGCGGGTTGAGAAACAGCAGATGAAAGGCGTTGGCGCTGACCTGGCTGAAAAAGAAGCTGCCGAAGCCCACCCGATGGAGCCGGGTCTGTGCCTCATCGGCCCGGGCCCCGTCCAGCTCCACGCCGTAGGTGTAGCAGTTGTTCCCGTCGGCCATCTGCCGCAGAGCCTTTCCGCAGCCGCAGCAGGGGTCCAGCAGGTTGGTGGTGACACCCTCCGGGAACTGGACGCCCTTCAAAATCAGCGAGATGTTGTCCGGGTCGGTGGGGTAATAGCCCATTTTAATGTTGTTCATCAGCCGCCCCACCACTTGGGCGTTGGTAGTTCCGTCCACGGGAAGCCGGGCGGCAAAGCCGTTCAGCGCGTCGTATACCGGGCGGTAGGTATTGCTCAGCAGGTCAAAGCCCAGCAGGCCCTCCTTCAGCTGTCCCGCGTTGGCGGCCAGATGGTATTCCTCCACCTCCATCAGCAAAAGCTGGACCTCGCCCAACGCCTCAGCGAGCCGCTTCCGGGCATTTTGCAAATCATTGTACTCGTCCCGGGCGGCGGCAAGGTCGGTGTTTCGGTGCTGCTCCACCCTGGCCCGGCACAGCACCATGGCCTGGGTGAGCTGGGGGACTTCACTTTGAAGCCCCCGCAGCCTCTCCAGGGCATAGCTGCGCTGTCCGGCCTGAGATACGTCAGGCTGCCCGCTCATGGGCGCCCTCCTCCCGCACCGACGCCAGAAGGAACAGCAGGTCGGGATAGCTCATCTCCGCCAGATCCCGGCGGGTGAGATACAGATTCCGCCCGCCGGTGTAGTCTTTGCTGTGGCGGACGGTGCGGTAGAGCAGCACCCGCTCCCGGTCGCAGCAGGGCTGGGACAGATGGACATACAGCCCGTTGGTCTGCCACATCCCGATCAGGGAGCAGTCCCCAGGCACGGCGATGCCGCCGGGATTAGAGTGCGCCTCGGCGTCCCGCAGGCCCAGGTCTTTGCCCAGCGCCCGGAGGAATGTCCGGCCCGTATTCAAAAATTGCTTCTTCGCGCCGTTGGGGCCGCTCTCTTTCCCGCCCCAGATATAGCTCAGCTCCTGGCCCAGCAGCCCGGCCAGCCTGCGCATATTCCTTTCCTGTGATTTGTGGGACATTTTCTTGACCTCCTCGATGTAATGGGAGGACAGGAAGCGGCCGCTCCCTGTCCCTTGGTTCGCCCGCAGCCTCGTTGTCATAGGCTTCACATCCTTTGCTTCCGGCTACGCCGAACGCTCATTTGTCTCGCCACTCCTCCTCTCCAAATCGGACCCATTGCGCTGGGCTCCGATTTGGTATACATTTTTGTGCTCATCTGCGGGCTTATACTCCGCGTCGATTACCTGGCTCCCGTCATCTGCGGTGAGCCTGATCAACAGCGACCGCAAGGCGGACGCCAGCCAGAAGCGGAGCAGGCTCCGCTTTTTCGGCGGCAGGTGGACAGTCTCATCCACCGTCACCTCGTCGATGTCGCTGAGAGCCACGGTCAGCTTGGGCGTCACTACCCGGTCCGCGCCCAGGAAACAGGACACGTCAATGCCCTCCGACGCGAAGATCTGGGACGCCTCCGCCCGCTTTGCGTACAGCCGCCGGCAGGTGACGCTGACCGCCTTCAGATCATCCACCTGGATGCCGTCGGCGGACACAGTGCCCGCCTCCACGAAGCCCCGGCCTCCGATGGTTTTGGCCTTGAGCGTGCCGGTGATGGTCAGGCTGCCGTCTACCACCAAATGCCCGGTGGCTAGGTTCATATGGGAAACTTCTGTCCCGGTGGGGATATAAACGGTTTTCATTGTGCGCTCTCCTCCTATTTCTGATATCTCCGGGGAATGGGATCCCCGTTCTTCTCATGCAGGTTATAGTGGGCGTCAAACACCAGGTGGTGGTTCTCCTCGCCGGTGGCCTGACAGTCCAGGCACTGCCAGGTCAGGATGAAGTTCCACTCCGAGGAGCCTTGGTGGTCGTACCTGATCCTGCCGCCGCACACCGGGCAGACGCCAGGCTCATCCGAGCTGCTGGCCCCGGCACGGATGCCGCACTGGGAGATGTACGGGATCAAATCGTTGGGCTCCATCTCGGCCAGCTTCCGCGCCGTTTCGATGATGTGATCCCGCTTTTCTTCCGCGAACAGGCTTGAGATCTCCAGGGCCGCCGCCCCGGAAAGATCCTCCCTGGAGCCCGCCCTGAGTACGGTGCTTCCGTAGCCCAGGTACAGGTTCAGGGCGATCAAAAACGAGATAGTATCCTTGCGGTAGAGCCTGTTAAATTCTTTGAAATCCATAGTTTTCTCCTTTTTACGCGGCCCTGCTGGCTTCTTTCAGCCGCACAGGCAGCACCATGGCGTGGTCGTTCCGGCCATCGGCCTCAAAGATGATCGGGCCAAGGGAACCGGCGCTTACTTTCATTTTCACAGATGGTTCCTTGCCAAACTGCTCCAGGGCGTCCGCCATGTAGTCCAGGTTGAACCCAAATTCTACGCCGTCGCACCCGGTGGCCGAGATTTTAGTGGCGTACCGCTCTCCCGCGGATTCGGCCAGCAGGTTGCCGCCGCTGAAGCGCACCATGTGGGCGCGATTTCCCCGCAGGGATCGCTTCAGATACTTCAGCTCGGCCAGGAACTCCGCTGGGGACACCTGGGCTTCCACCTGATACCGCTCCGGGATGGCGCTGTCCAGCTTGAACAGCTCGCCCTCCGGCAGACGGAACAGCAGCGACGTCACGCCATCGGCCACCTCGGCGTACCGCTCCCCCAGCCGGACGGAGACCGCCTGATCCCCGAACAGCTTCAAATGCTCCAGCGCGTCTGGGGCTGCCATAAAGGGCCGGGGCACATCCAGCTCCGGGTCGGTATCCCATGCCATGCGGCAGCCGTCCAAAGCGTAGACGCGGTTCCCGCTGAACTGCACGCTGACCACGCAGGCCCTGGCCTCCTCTTTACGAGGAATCCCCACAGCGTATTTCACCCGCTCCACGCGGGCGTACAGCCGGGCGGCGTTGGCGGTGAAGCTGTCCTTCGCTTCCCAGATCGGATACCGGGGAAAATCCTCGGGCAGAAACGGGTGCAGCTCCGCGGAACGGGGCCCGCAGGACAGAACCAGCTTGATCCGCCGCCGGTCGCCTTCCCCTGTTTCCGTCTGCTCCAGGGCCAATTCGCCCTCAAACTGCCGGAAGGCCCGGGCGGTCTCGCGGGGGCGGTCCAGCAAAAAGGCAAAGGCGTCCCCCTGGGCGGGCAGCACCGCGGACAGGTAGGCTTCTATGTTGGTGGAGGTCAGGGTACAGCGGTCCTCCTCGAACCGAACCAGCACGGCGTTCAGGACGGGGATGGCCGATTTGCGGATCAGGCCGCTCACCCTGTCCAGTGCCTGGATGAACGCTTTCGCGTCTACTCTTGTTCTCATGCCGCTTGTTTCCTCCTTGTACTTGTTTTTTGCAGCTCAGGCCGCACGTTGACAGTCTGAGTGGAAAAGGTTACTTTCCGTACGGTGCTGCTGCCCGTGGCCAAAATGTTGTAGACCATGTCCACCACAATGGTGGCCGCCGTGATGTTGGCCGCCATACTCTGGGGGGCTGACACCGACGCCTCGGCGCAGGACAGCTCCGTGGGGAACTTGTCCGTCTCCACCAGCACGTCCGGATAGACGATGCCGATGGGTGGGTAATAGGTTTTGCCGCCCCGGCGCACGCCGCACACCACCTGGCCGGTGAACTCTCCGTTGCCGCTGTCAATGTAAATCAGCTCTGTGGCCCGGTAGAACATCCGGTGGCACAGCTGCCGGGATTTGTTGTTGTCCACCGCGCCGATGAGGATCACCAGCTCCGATACCCGCACGTTGTAAGCGTGGCCGGGCTGGCGCATCCAAAGATAGCCCGGTTCCAGCAGGGAGCCAAGCTGATCCTCATCCTCCACGAAGGAGGGTACATATTCCGTCTCCAGGCCGAACACGGCGGAATACCGCTCCGCCAGCACTTTGGCCTTGTTCTCCCCCAGATCGGCGGGGGTAAAGTTCTGCCGCACCAGGTTCTTTTCCTCCACCACGTCGCCGTCGCAGAGGATGAACCGCACCGGGCGGCGCAGGGAGTACAGCAGCCGGTACAGGTGGGGCGCGATGTGGCCTCCTGTGCCGCCCGCGCCCAGCATGACGATCTTCACCGGGCGGGTCATAGAAAACTTCATTGGCGAGCCTCCCAGAGTTTCTCCCCCGGCGTCCCGGTCATGGGACGCAGCACCGGCGGGACGCTTCTGCGCAGCAGCTTCACCTGAGTGCGCCACTCGGCGGGAAACACCGCGCCAAAGCTTTCCAGCACGCACCCCGGGGGCAGCGTCAGATAGGTGCCGCCGCAGGACATCCGCACCGTGATATCCGGGAAAAACTTGTCCAGTCGTCCCACCACGATGTAGATCCGGGTGGCCCGCTCATCGTTGTCATCCACAGAGGAGAACTTGGCCTCCATGCTGTTGTGGCTGTGGATGTCGATATAGTGGAGGTAGCGTTCCTCCGGCAGATCGTCCCGGCTCAGCTCGGCGTCGATGTGGGCTTTGGTCACCGTCTGCTCAGGGACGCGCACCACAAATTCCTGCTCCTGCTTGTCCCAGAGGATGTGGGCCAGTGCCTCAAATTCCTCGGGGCCGGTCATGCAGCACCGAAAGAAGGAAATGATCTGGGCCAGCAGCTCCATGGGAACCAGCGGGAGGGCCGGGGTAAACCCGGCCCTGACCGATTCCAGGTCGATCACGCAGTCTTTGGGAGCGATGAATTCGCCCAGCTCGTTTTTGCGCAGCTCGTACACCCTGCCGTCCGCGCCGGGGATGGTGCAGATGGCCTTGTCCGACGCCCGGGCCTCCTCCAATGAGGCGAACACGCCCTTATAGGCGGCGATGCCCTTGCTCTGGGCGGTGACACGGGGCTTCACCAGGCAGTCCGGGTTCTTGTTCTTGGCCTTTTTGAGGTTGTCCAGGAACGCCTTGGACAGCTCGATCTCTTTCTTGACGGAGGCGATGGTGGTGCCCTTGGGGTCTGCGATGGGCTTGACGGTCTTGCCGTACTCCACCGTCCAGGACACCTTCTTGCCCTCGGCCAGCTCAGGGAAGTCCTCCGACTTGGCGATGCGAAGCTCCTCAAAGGTCATGCCGGGGTCGGCGATGTCCTCCCGGGCGCTGCCGTAGAGAAACACCGGGGCCTTCTCAAACAGGGACTTGGCCGCTTTCTGTTCAGTCTTGGCCTCCTGCTCCGCCATAGCGGCGGCCAGGGGGTCGATATCCAATGGGGGCTGGGCTGCCGGGGCCGCCGCAGGCGCGGGGGCCGGAGCGGGCTGCGCCGCCGGGACCGGGGCGGGCGGAATGGGCTGGACGTTCTGGAACACAGACGGCGCGGGCTGCTGAACCGCCTGGGGTACGGGTTGGGGCGCTATTGTCTGAGGTGCCTCCTGCGGGATGGGCGCGGGCTGCTGGGTCAACGCCGACTCAAAGGGGTTTACGCTGCCGGAACCGCCGGACGCGCCGCCGAAGATGGCGTCGATATCCAAGCCGGCACCGTCGGACACTTCACCAAAGGGGAATCCGCTCTGCTCACTCATGATTTTTGCTCCTCTCGTTTTTGGGGACAAAAAAGGACCGTGAACCGCCCCGCAGGGGCAACTCACAGTCTTCTTGTCCTTGATATTTTGTTCTTCCAGGCCGTTTCGGTCCGGCGGAGGGCAGACTTCACCCCTTTCATCGCCGTTCCTCCCTCGCTTACTCCGCCCTAACTTACTCCGCCCTGAAATACAGGCTCATTGTACCATGCCGGGGCCCGGGCGGATAGTTGGAGGGGTTCCACCTATTTTTAATCGAACATATGGACAGTTCGGTTTCCTTGGTGTATAATAAAGACCGCTTGAGGGACGCTGAGACAGGAGGTGATCCAGATATGAAGGACAGGGTGTATATGGCCATCGATCTACGCAGCTTTTACGCTTCCGTCGAGTGCGTGGAACGCAGCCTTGACCCTCTCACCACCAATCTCGTGGTGGCGGACAAGAGCCGTACAGATAAAACCATCTGTCTGGCGGTCACCCCCTCCCTGAAGGCCTACGGCATCTCCGGGCGGGCGCGTCTGTTTGAGGTGGTACAGAAGGTGGCGGAGGTGAACGCCCAACGGCAGCAGAAGGCTCCAAAGCGGCAGCTCACCGGCTCCTCCTGGCATGACCCGGACGTGAAGGCCCACCCGGAGCTGGCCCTGGATTATCTGGTGGTCCCTCCTAGGATGGCTCACTATATCGAATGGAGCACGAAGATTTATAATGTCTATCTGAAGTATGTGGCTCCTTCTGACATTTCCGCATACTCCATCGACGAAGTGCTGATGGACGTGACCAACTACCTGCCCACCTACAAGCTCACTCCCCGGGAGCTGGCCCGGAAGATCGTCCTGGACGTGCTGGATACCACCGGCATCACCGCTACGGCGGGCATTGGCACCAACCTCTATCTGGCAAAGGTGGCCATGGACATTTGGGCCAAGCACATCCAGCCGGATGAGAAGGGGGTGCGGATCGCTGAGATGGATGAGATGAGTTACCGTCAGCGGCTGTGGGATCACCGCCCCCTTACCGACTTCTGGCGGGTGGGCAGGGGCTACGCCAAAAAACTGGAGGCTCAGGGCCTCTGCACGATGGGGGATATCGCCCGGTGCTCCATCGGCAAGCCCACGGATTACTACAACGAGGAGCTTCTCTACAGAATGTTCGGTGTGAACGCGGAAATCTTGGTGGATCATGCCTGGGGATATGAGCCGACCACAATGGCGGACATCAAGGCGTACAAGCCCGAGGCCAAAAGCATCGGTTCCGGTCAGGTGCTCACCGCGCCCTACACCTTCGGCAAGGCCCGGATGGTGGCCTGGGAGATGGCCGACCAGCTTGCCTTGGATCTGGTGGCACAACGCTTTGTGACGAACCAGCTCACCCTCACCGTGGGCTATGACATTGACAATCTGCGGGATCCGAAGCGGCGTAAGCAGTACCACGGCGAGGTCAAGACAGACCGCTATGGGCGGCAGATCCCCAAGCACGCTCACGGCACTGCCAACCTGGAGGAGTATACCGCATCCTCTAAACGGATCACGGCGGCAATCCTGGAGCTGTATGACCGCATCGTGGACGAAAAACTGCTGATCCGGCGGATGTACCTCACCGCGAACCGGGTGACTGCTGAAGCTGACGTTCCCGCTGAACCCGCTATGGAGCAGATGGATCTGTTTGCCGACCCGGTACAGAAGGAGAGCGAAGCGGCGGAATTGGCCCGGGAGCGGAAGCTCCAGGAGGCCATGCTGGGCATCAAGAGCAAATATGGCAAGAACGCCATTTTGAAGGGGACAAACCTGCTGGATGGTGCTACCGCCGCCGAGCGCAACGACAAGATTGGAGGGCACCGCGCCTGATGGGAGCCTATGACGATATCATTAACCTGCCCCACCCCAGCTCCGCCAAGCATCCCCGTATGCCCATGAGCGACCGGGCTGCTCAATTCAGTCCCTTCGCGGCCCTCACAGGCCACGGGGCCGCTATTGAGGAAACGGCCCGGCTCACAGACCGAAGGATAGAGTTGACGGAGGAGGAAAAGACCGTTCTGGACGAAAAACTCCGCCTGCTGCTGGAAACGGGCGGGGAGGGCATGATCACTTATTTTCTTCCCGATGAGCGGAAGGACGGCGGGGCCTACGTTGCCAAACTGGGAACCATCAAAAAAATTGACCCGCTGGAAGGGCGGGTCATCCTCACAGATCGGACAGCCATCCCCATTAAGGATATTCTGGAAATCGAGATCCGAACGATTCTGGGATCTGGTATGTAGTTCATTCTTTAATTCAGTGACATAAAGCGGAATAATTGCTTGCTTTTTCTCCCAATAGCATATATAATTCAGTTATGACCTGGTTCTACCAATTACAAATGATGTAGAGGTGTTAGCCATGGACAAGGATAAAGCGACCGCTGTGACCGTGGAGCCGGAGGTAAAAAAGAAAGCTGGCAGGAAGCCTTTTACAGCGGAGGAAAAGGTAGCCGCAGCAAAGGCCCGCGCCGAGAGCAAGGCCAAGGCGGACAATCTCAAACCCACAGTTGTCGTGCAGTTTCAGGATAGCGAAGTGGATCTGGACGCGCTGGTGGAGGCAGCGAAAGCCGATTTCCATCAGGCAAAAAAGCGTACACTTATCACCGGCCTGAAGCTGTATGTAAAGCCGGAGGAGCGCACAGCCTATTACGTGGTGAACGAGAAGTATACCGGAAGCGTGGCGTATTGACATCCTGTGGCGGGGAATACGCTTCCGGCTTAGGTTTGCAGTGCCCCTATTTGTGCTGGGGTTTACGAAACGCTTGCGCCGCAAGGCTTTCCGGAAAATAGTAGTTTCGTAGTGGTAAGCCAAGATAGGTTGACAGGCCACCAAAATAGGTGGCCTGTCAATTTTGTATATAAAGTTCATACATTTAGCAAACCACAGTGATTCCTGTCACTGTGGTTTTAATTTTGTGAAAGGATAGATCTTCATGAACATCATTGAAAAAAGCGAATCCATCCGTGCTGGTCTGCGGAAAGGTTTTCAAGATGGCACCTCCAAGATGGCCCAACGCAAATGCTATGGCTATGACCTTGGAGCGGATGGTGCGTTGGTGGTCAACTCCAATGAGGCGAGCGTTGTCAGGTGGATTTTTGACCGCTATCTCATCGGTGACAGTCTGGGCAAAATCTCTGCTGGACTGGAGACCCAGAGCGTTCTATCCCCTACCGGCAAGCCCAAATGGAGTCGGGAGGCTATCAGCAAACTGATCTCCAACGAAAAGTATACAGGCAGGGTGCTACTCCAGAAAACCATCAGCACTGGCGGCTCCCAAGTCAAAAACGATGGCTTTATGGAGCGGTATCTTTATTCCGATTCCCATAAGTCCATTGTTTCTGATGAGATATTTAGGGATGTCCAGCAGAAGAAATTGCAGCGTACAAATCAGCCAGAAAAAGAACTTTCCATTCAACTATTCTTTTGATTCAACCAGATTGAGTAATGCTTGTCGTGATACTTGCGGCAATGGAACATTTGTATCATCGCTTAAAAGTCACTTCTCTACACGGATAATGTTTCACTCATTTTATGACATTTTTCTTAAATGGGTATGGTAATTTTTATTTGTTATGCTATAATGTGGATTAGGCGAATGATAATTTGCGATTATCTATTGTATCTGAGAAAGTCCTGCAGTTATCATGATATCCTGGAGCATCAGGAATTACCTGCATACCCTTTGAATCACTTCACGGCCGATTGTACATACGGTCTGTATACTCAAAAATCCGGGCGCAATATTGGCCGGATTGCATGAATGTTCTGAGGAGAGAGTGCCATGTCGAAAAAGGATGCCCTGAAAAAGCTTCGCCAGCTTGGATATGCACGCTCGGAGGAATTTGTACCCTCAGTCCAGCGTGGTACGGCGCCCCCGCAGCCAACGGATTTGACCGATCAAAATTTCAAAGGAGAGATACTAAACCATACAATTATGGAATATGTCACCCTCCAAAGATGCAACTACGATGAAGCCTGTGTGACAGGTTCAATTTTTCGCAACTGTAAATTTATCGATTGCTCTATGGACCGGGCTGACTTTGAATTTTGCGAATTTTATCACTGTGAATTTATCATCAAAAAAATCGACGGGTGTTCCTTCAATAGCAGCAGCTTTATGGACACCATCTTCGGCACCGTCCATTTTGACTGCTGTACATTTACGGGCGCCCTTTTCCAAAGATGCTCTTTTGACCGCGTGCAAATGGAATACTCCACCCTGGAAAACGCACTTTTCAAGCAATGCAGCTTCTATCACATGGACATTCGCTATCTAAATATGGATTACATCGATTTGGATCGGCCCCACATGGAGGACGTTGTCCTACCAATCAGTCAGGTGTCCTTCATATTTGGCGCACCGCAATATTTAAAGAACACCACAGATAGTGTATTCATAGCAAAAGGGAATCATGGCCGCATGACTCCGGCGGTTTTTTTTGGCGAAGCAGTCCCCCTTTTATGCAGTCATTTCAAAAAGACAAATCAATTTTTCCCGTTGGCTAACCTGTACTTTGCATTGGGCAACTGCGACGAGGGAACAAAAGCCGTCGAAAAAGGGATTCTCGCCTCCATGGCCATCCGCGACTTTCGGATGCTGAAGCATTTCTGCAAGCTGGCGGCGGACAGCGATGCGTTCCCTCCAAGAACCCTTCGCAAGCTCTACCACAATTTCATTTGCCGGCTTTATCCCCAATACAGTGCAGAATTAGATATCCCCAACTATGCAAGGCATATTACGGAAATCAAGGCTCTTCTATTCAGTAAGGCAAAGCGCCCATCGGTCTCGCTCTCGCTAAAAACAGATATTCAGCAAGGGGAGCACCACAAATTGGGGATACTCGCCGGCAGACTTTTTGACATGGCAAAATGCAGGAGCGCTTTTCAAAACGATGATATCGAGGTGGTTCTGAGCTACCATTCTCCGCTGACTGTCACGGTACGCGCCAGTGGGGACGAGGATGAGCTGGCCGCGCTGCTGGCTGCCTATCTCAGTCTGACCGGGATGCCCGCCGAGGAGATGCTGGAGCTGCCCGTTGTCGCCGACTATCAGCGCAGGCTTCCAGAGCAAATTGAATATCGGCAGGAGCTGAAAGCGGCAGCACACGACACATACCAAGAGATATTGGCGCTGTCTATCCATGTCGTTCTGCTGGAATATTATGTAGAGAATTTCCAATCATACTCCTCTGGTAGTGAAACGGTATATTACTTTAATAGCAGCGCAGTCCCCAAGAGGGGCGCATTGCCCCAGAATCGGGGGTGAACGTGTGGCGGATACGTTTCAAATCAAAGAGAGCCGACTGCTTAAGCTGAACAAGGGATATCGCAGAAAATACCTGGTGAGGCGGACGGCTTCCTTTATGAGAAAACTTTTTGGCATCGGCACTGCGGTGGTTGGGAGCGGGCTTATCACCTGGCAGATTTATCAAAGCTGTGTGGAGCCAGTCATCCAAGAGGACGGCACATTTTACTTTTCAATGATAAACCGAATCACCACAGGCTCCCTTTTCGCCACTTTTGGATCCGCGATTATTGCAGTATTTACACTGTATACCGCAAGATACCTGTCAAATTTTCAGGAATGCCTCCTCGTCTTGATGCAGAAGCTGGCGGAGGATGATACCGATGGGGTTTTGTGGCGGAGGTGGGCCTTCATCCCGCGGGTAAGTCGAACCCGCTGTGCCGACAAAAGCCAATATTTCGGAATTGAGAGTGCACAGATTGAATTCTTGATAGGGACCACCTCCCGAACCCTCCCCCTCCCCACCACTGAGGCCGATTTTAAAGACCTTCCGATCCTGTCCAGCTTTTTATGTATGAAGCTGCTGCGAAAACAATACCTCTCCGGCCTGGACACCGTGGAACGGCTATCGGAATATCCGGCCTGGGACTGCGTCACTGCCATTTATCGAAATATCCTTCTCTATAAAATCTGCTATTACTGTGTCTGGGTCGGTGTGTGCTTTGTTCTTCAGAGCATTTTGTTTACCTTTTTCTACTCCGATTTTTATGCCTGTCTATAAAACAGACTGCGGAC
>OFGD01000196.1_pt1 | contig 50602 bp, 41 predicted proteins | sample 1521671 | NCBI WGS metagenome assembly OFGD01 (sample SAMEA3504114, study PRJEB24116) | mouse gut metagenome | biome: mouse gut; feature: mouse-associated habitat; material: faeces | place: Denmark | collected 2011 | reverse complement strand
ACTTCCCGACAGCATGATGCGTATCGCCCGCACTTGGTTCTTGCCGACCTTGCGAGTAAGTCCTGCGGTCTCCAAGCGGTGTTGAATCGCCTGCGTGCGAGTATGGATGCCGTCTGGATATTCGATCAGCCGACGGTTCAGGTGCGTGCGTTCTTCGTCGGCGTTCGACGGTTTGACTTTGCGTTCGATGTGGGCGGAGGTTCCGCTGTCGGTTCCGCGGCTCTTCTGCATATGGAATACGACATAGCCCATAGTCTTGTGGTTTTAGGTGGTTATTGGTTTGGGGGAGTGCAGAGGGGCGAAGCACCTTTGCCTTATTGGGGAATTTTCAGCGTGTCGAAGACATGCGGGTAGAAAATTCCCTAATAAGCTATGCCTTTTGTAAAAAGGCGCGGGCGCAGCGCGGCCGAATGGTAGGAGACATTGCCGTTGTCGTATCCGTCAGCAGGAGCGGCCAATGAAAGAGAACAGATGTCCGCAAAGCCTGCGCCCCTGTGCGCCTGGAGGGATCCTCCCAAATCCCATAGGGCGCACAAGGGGCGGTAGCTGTGAACCCCTCCACTGCGATTTTTCTTTTCATCGTGCGAGGCTGTATTTTGCGGAATAGATGTCGGCCATCTCGTCGAATCCTTTGGCCAGCATGTCGTCCGTAACTTTGGCGTAAATCTGGGTCGTCTTGATGTTCGTATGCCCCAGCATCCGGCTGACGACTTCGATGCGGATGCCCTGCGCCAGCGCATTGGTCGTGGCGAACGTGTGGCGGGCAAGGTGATAGGTTATCGTCTTGTCGATGCCGACCTCCGCCGCGATTTTCTTCAATACCCGATTGCAGTAGGCGATGTCGGGCACAGGCAGCACGAGGTTCGTCCCCGCGACTTCGCGTTTGTAGCGGGCGATGATGCGCTTCGTAATGCCGCACAGCTTGATTTTGAACGGCGTGGCGGTCTTTTGCCGCCGCTTGACGATCCACAGATCGCCGTCGAATGAGCGCTGGATCATCTCCTGCGTCAGCCCTTTGACGTCGGCATGGGCCATGCCCGTGAAACACGAAAAGACGAATAGGTCGCGCACCTTGCCGTAGCCCTCGAATGCGAACTCGTGGTTCATCAACGCCTGCAACTCGGATTCGATCAGATAGCCGCGCTCTTTGGTCGTCTTCTTCGGGTGGTAGTCCACGAACGGATTGCGGGCGATCATGCCCGCGTTGTGGGCTTTCGTGACGATCATCTTCAACGGCTTGGTATAGATGCAGACGCATGAGGGCGTCAGACCCTTCTCGCCGCGCAGGTAGAGGTCGTAGTCGGTAATGAAAGTCTCGGTCAGCTCTTTCAACGGAATATCCCTGCGACGGAGCTTGTCGGCGAGGAACTCCGCCAACCGCTTGCGCACGTTGTCGTACTTGCGGTAGGTGGACTGGGCACGGTCTACACCGACGTGCTGTTTGAAGTCGCGGTTGAACTTGTCGAACGCCTCCAACAGCGTTTCGTACTCCTCGCCCATGCCGAGGTAAGCCAGCTTCACCCGCTCAGCCGTGACGTAGGCGTCGCGGTCGGAGATGCGCTGGTAGTGCCGCTCGATCTGGGTGCGGATATGCTCCAACTTGCGATTGACCGTCTGCGCCTCGTGGCTCTTGCCCGCAGCCTTGTTGGCTTTGGAATCCCACAAAGCGGGCGGCAGGGTTACGCGGCAGTTGACGAACGTGCTTTGGCCGTTCACCGTAAGGCGGGCGTACACGGGTATGCGTCCCTCCTTCATGCGCTGCTTGTTCACATAGAACAGAATCTTGAACGTGTTTCTCATAACGGTTTTACAGATTGCAAAGTTAAGTCGTTATGAGTTCAGAATCAATATGAAGAATTACACAAAACGGTGAATAAAAATCAGTTACACGCGCGGTCGTCGCAAAGACACAGTTCGGACCGTTAACAAAAGCCGTTAACGATTTGTTAACTGAACTCCTGCTTTTCGATGCTTTAAAGTGCTCAACCGACCGTTTGCAGAATACGGCATAAATGCGCATATATTACAAACAATCAGTTTGTTAGCTCAAATCAGCGTTCGGACGCTGCGATAGTCCCGTTTTCCGCTCTGGAAGCCTTTGAAACAGAAGGCAGCAGAAAGCAAAAAACCTTATGTATCAATGATATGTAAGGTTTTTCGTTTGGAGGCTGTTCCGGCTGGTGCATTGGAAAGCAACTTTTCACGACCCTATCCGTGACCTTTTCCGAAGGTCCGAGAAAACAGGTCACGAATAAGGCGTATTTCGCTGTATTGCATTATTTTACACCGCAACAACTCTATGCTGCACAACGTTAATTATTAAAAACATTACAGTCATGTGCAGTAAAATTTCATTCAGCGTCGTTTTCTTCTGCAAGAGAACCAAGATCACGAAAAAGGGCAAGGCTCCGCTCTATGCCCGCATTACCACCTCAGGACAATCTACCGAAATCTACACCCGATGCCAGATAGAACCCGAGCATTGGAACCAGCGTCTGGAACGCTGTATGCTGCGGGATGACGTTTCGATGCAGATCAACGGTATCATAGCCTCCTACCGTGCCAATATCCTTGCCGCCTACGACAGTCTTATCAAGGAAGGCTGGGAGCCGAACTGTTTCGCCATAAAAGAACGCATGGAAAACAAAGTCGGCAGGTCGCGGATGCTTCTGTCTGAATTTTCGAAGTACTGCGACAAACGACAGAAAGAGGTCGGCATACGTATTACCCAGCTCACGGCGAATAAATATCATCGTTTGTTACGCTACATGACCGAGTACACGAAAGAACAGTACGAGAAAGATGATTTGCCGTTATACACCGTTACCTACGAATATGTCGACGGATTGAATACATTCATGCAGACAGCGCACCGGTGTAAGAACAACGGAGCTGTCAATCTGCTTTGCTGTCTGAAAAACTTCATTCTTTATGCGATCCGCAACGAATGGGTCGAGAAGAATCCGTTTCAATACTATAAGATGAAAATCGACAAGACCAACGTCAAGATTCCGCTGACCAAAGAGGAACTCGATACGCTTATCCGCAGGGAGTTGCCCAACGACCGGCTCGACAGAATCCGGGACGTGTTCGCCTTTTGCTGCTTCACCGGACTGGCATTTACCGATGTCGATAATCTGAGAAAAGAGCACCTTTCGGTCGACAAGGAGAGTACGATCTGGATCCACAAGCCGCGCGAGAAGACCTCTGTGCTGAGCCGTGTGCCGCTGTTGGCATATCCTGTCCTGTTATTGGAGAAATACAAAAACGACCCTCTATTGAAAACGAATGGCAAGTTGATCCCTGTGCCGAGTAACCAGAAGATGAACTCGTATCTGAAAGAGATTGCCGACCTGTGCAATATCCCGAAGAACCTGACGACGCATACCGCCCGGCATACCTTCGCCACGCTGGCCATCGAATACGGCATGCCGATCGACATCATCGCCAAGATTCTCGGACATACGAATACCAACATGGTGCGCCGCCGTAGAAACGGATGGCGTTTTCGCAGGCCTTTATCAGATCTTCCTTCTTCTGCGTCCACACTGCCTCGCAATATGTGTAGTGGCTACATGGAAGTATCGCCACAAACACCTCGACCTTTCGTATCCCGGCTGTTGCCTCATCGACTATTTCCAATCTGTCTCCGGCAAAATCGATATACATCTGGTCTCCGGCGCGGTGCTCCACATGCCCGATGGCGTTGGTCTGCAGCATGAACTGCCTGAGTTTCATCCCGAAAGATGCCTTCAGATAGCCATCGGGATGGCCGGTATGATACTCTTCATACAACTTCTTGACCGTCATGCCCTTTCGAGAAAGTCGCGCCGCATAATCGGGCAATAGGGCTTCAAGCCTGACCTGCCGCTCCGACGGTTTACGTTCCCTCGCCCCGGGTATGGCAAATAGTTCCTGTAGCCGCGCATCACTCAGCGACGGCAGCTTCTCAGCGGGGATCCCGCTGTCCTGATACATTCTCACATATCGGCGCACCGTGTTCCGGGATATGTCAAAGGCACTACTGATGCCTTTTATGCCCATCCCTGATGCGTGACATAGGAGAATATTCTTTAATTTTGTGTTCATGTTTCTTTGGTTTTATCCCCCGTCGGCCAAAACGGAATTCAAAGATACATATAAAATCCCCTGCTGACATTACGTCGACAGGGGTCATTTTTATATTGGGCAAAAGGGTCAGTGATATTTTGGCTTCAGGGGTCAATTCAACCTGGTCTAAGGAGTCATCCGAGCCTGGGTTTTCCAGGCGGCTCCGCCCGCCGAATGTCGGGCGTGTGAGGCGCGATGCGCATAAAAAAACGCCGGACATGTCGTCCGGCGCTTATGTAATCCGAGATCTACGGTTTATTTGTTCTGCGACAGATCGGCGATAGCCTTCTGCGCTACGGCGACCTTGTCGCCTGCCGTTACCTTCTTCATGGCCTCGATCGTCTTTTCGGGGGCGTTGCCCTTTGCGTTGTAGGCCATGCCGAGCAGGTAGTATACGTCGCTGCGCTCCTCGTCGTTGGGCTGTACGGCGGCAGCGGCCTCGGCCAGCTCGATAACCTTGTTGTAGTCCTTCTTGCCGAGATATGCCTGCAATGCGATCTTCTTGGCCAGAGCTTCGTTGTCGAGCTGCTCGGCCATGGCGATGATGCCGTCGTAGTCGTTTGCCATCTGCAACTTGGCCACCTCGTTATTGGTGTAGAGGCTCATCTTGGCCTGCGCCTCGGCGATAGCCTCGGCATACTTGGCTTCGGGCAGTTTCTCTATATCGGCGCATATTGCCATACCTTCCTGATAGCGGTCGCTCTTGAAGTAGCTCTCGGCGAGGTTCAGCGCCATGTCGGTATTGCGGGGGTTGGCCTCGTAGCCCTTCGAGAACACCTCGATAGCGGTGGCATAGTCGCCGGCGTTGAAGGCGTCGGCACCCTGGGCCTGATATACGTTGGCTATGGTCTGCTTGGCCTTGGCCAGCGCGCGGGCATTGTCGTACAGCTCGGCCGTCTCGGCAGCCTTCTGCAAGTTGGCCAGAGCCTCGTCATAATTGCCGGCAGCGGCGGCAGCCGTACCCATGCTCTGGTAGCATGTCGACACAAGACTCTTGGATTTGGTTACAAGACCCTGCACGGTGGCATCCTCAGAGTCGATACCCTCGTCGATGACCTTGTTGAAGAGGTCGAGGGCCTCGCTGTAATTCTTGCCTTTGGCGGCCGTTACCGCCTCGTTGAATGTCGAAACGATCTCCGACTGTGCGAACAACGTTACCGAGCACATGAGGGCGGCAACGCTCAAAATAAATTTTTTCATAACGCTTATATCAAATTTTAATGTTCGGTCACTACCGTTAACGGAGTACTCCGTATAGTGCAAAAATAAGATTATTTTTTCATTTTTCAAAATTGCCCTATCGCAGCGACGCGAAAAAGTCCTCCATGAGCTCTCTGCATTCGGCCTCCATGACGCCCGCCGTCAGCTCCGTGCGGGGGTGCAGCAGCCTCTCGGAGAATGTCGAGTAGCCGCGCTTGGGGTCGGCCGCGCCGTATACCACGCGCGCCACGCGGCTCCATGCCAGCGCGCCGGCGCACATCGCGCACGGCTCGACTGTGACATAAATCGTGCAATCGGTCAGATATTTCCCGCCGAGTGTCGACATGGCGGCCGTCAGCGCCTGCATCTCGGCGTGTGCCGTCGAGTCGGCGAGCGTCTCGACGAGGTTGTGACCGCGCCCCACGATGCGGTCGCCCGCGACCACGACGGCACCGATCGGCACCTCCTGCATGGCCAGCGCCTTGCGCGCCTCGTCGAGCGCCATGCGCATATATTTTTCGTCCTTAGCTTTCGTGTCCATGAAATTTATAGCTCCAATTAACCGCGTTTTTATAAAAAACAGCTAACTTTGTCGTTCGCAAAGATACGAGTAAGCGAGGGCAAATGCAAACTTCGTTTGCAATTTGCCGAGCGGGAGTATCTTCGGCGCAGCCAGAGATACGAGTAAGCCGAAAAACAAATGCAAACTTCGTTTGCAATTTGCCGAGGGTTGAGTCGGAATCCGCATATATGCCATCGGCAGCGGTCGGCGGTCGGCATGTTTTGCCGGGGCGGAAGTATCTTTGAAAAGGAAGAAATCGAAAAACTCAAATACAATTCTTATGTACAGAACACATACTTGCGGAGAGCTCCGACTCTGCAATGCCGGTCAGACGGTAACGCTCGCGGGATGGGTGCAGAAGGTGCGCAATCTGGGCGCTATGACATTCTTCGATCTGCGCGACCGCTACGGTCTGGTGCAGGTCGCCGTCGAGGAGCACTCGCCTGAAACGGCGCGGGAGGCTGCGGCGGAGATAGGCCGCGAATACGTTTTGCAGGTTACCGGACGCGTCGTCGAGCGCTCGTCGAAGAACCCCAAGATGCCCACGGGCGAGATCGAGATCGCGGCCGAGAGCATCGTTATACTCAATCGTGCCCAGACGCCTCCCTTTACTATCGAGGAGACGTCGGACGGCGGCGACGACCTTAGAATGAAATACCGCTATCTCGACCTCAGACGTCCGCCCTTGCAGCGTGCGATGATCCTGCGCCACCGCATGGCACAGGCCGTGCGCACGTTCCTCGACAGGGAGGGATTCCTCGAAATAGAGACGCCCTATCTTATCAAATCGACGCCCGAGGGCGCGCGCGACTTCATCGTGCCCAGCCGCATGAACCCCAATCAGTTCTATGCGCTGCCGCAGTCGCCGCAGACGCTCAAACAGCTGCTTATGGTGGCCGGTTACGACCGCTATTTCCAGATCGTGAGATGCTTCCGCGACGAGGATCTCAGGGCCGACCGTCAGCCCGAGTTCACTCAGATCGACTGCGAGATGTCGTTCGTCGAGCAGGAGGACGTATTGGAGATCTTCGAGCGCTGGGCGCGCCACATGTTCCGCGAGGTGCTGGGCGTGGAGTTCGCCGAGCCGTTCCGCCGCATGCCGTGGATCGAGGCTATGGAGAAATACGGCTCCGACAAGCCCGACCTCAGATTCGGCATGGAGTTCGCCGATATGACCGATCTGGCACACGGACACGGCTTTACGGTATTCGATTCGGCCGACTATGTCGTCGGCTTCGCGGCCGAGGGCTGCGCCGGATATACGCGCAAGCAGATAGACGAGCTGACCGATTTCGTCAAGCGCCCGCAGGTGGGAGCCAAGGGTCTGGTCTGGATCAAGGTCGACGATAGCGGCAGCTTCAAGTCGTCGGTCGATAAGTTCTTCGCGGCGGATGATCTTCGCGCCATGGCCGAGCGCACGGGTGCCAAGCCGGGCGATCTGATATTGATCCTCTGCGGAGAGAAGTTCAAGACTCTTAACCAGTTGTGTACGTTGCGCCTGGAAGTGGCGCAGCGGCTCGGATTGCGCGATCCGAAGAAGTTCGCCCCGCTCTGGGTCGTGGACTTTCCAATGTTCGAGTGGGACGAGGAGACGGCGCGCTTCTATGCTATGCACCACCCCTTTACTTCGCCCAAGCCCGAGGATGTCGGTTATTTCGAGACCGGCGAGCTTGGCAAGATGCGCGCCAATGCCTACGACTTCGTATGCAACGGTACGGAGATCGGCGGCGGCTCGATCCGTATCCATTCGTCGGAGTTGCAGGCCAAGGTGTTCGAGGCTCTGGGCTTCACGCCCGAGCAGGCCGAGGAGCAGTTCGGCTTCCTGATGAACGCCTTCAAGTTCGGTGCACCTCCCCACGGAGGCCTCGCCTTCGGTTTCGACCGTCTCTGCTCGCTGTTCGGCGGCTCGGACTCGATACGCGACTATATAGCATTCCCGAAGAACAATGCCGGCCGCGACGTCATGCTCGACGCCCCCTCCGAGGTCGATCCCTCGCAGCTCGTCGAGCTTTATCTGTCGCTCAGAGAGGTCGAGTAATCTCCGATGCGCAAGCGGCACAGCCGCAGCGAGATACAACTGCGCTCAGTCGGAGCGAATAGAGAAAAGTCCGGCCGAAGCCGGACTTTTTTTCGGCCGGAGGCGTGCCGGGTTCGGATCGCGAGGGTCGCCCTCTGCCGTGTGCCGCCGGCCGTCGTGAGCGAGAATGCGACCCCGGGTGCGTATTCCCGTAGATACGGCATACGCTGTAAGCTGTTTTTGACTACTTTTGCCACACGAAAACCTTTAACGATGACAGGCGTATTTTACATTTTGGCATTCTATGCCGCAGGCGAGCTTCTTGCGCGCCTGACGGGCGGTTGGGTGTCGGGCGGTGTCATAGGCATGATACTGCTCTTTGCGGCGCTCTGCTCGGGTGTGCTGAAACCCGACAAGGTGCGCGACATATCGCGTATGCTTCTGGGCAATATGGCGATGTTCTTCATTCCGCTGGGTGTGGGCATCGTCGCCGCATACGATCTTCTTTCGCAAAATCTGTGGAGCATCATCACAGCCGCCACGGCGAGCACGCTGCTGGTTATAGCCGTGGTGGGGTATATGCAGCAAAAACTCGGTAAAAAGCTATGATACACGATTTCGTTTCATCGCGGATATTTCTTCTGGCGCTCACTGTCGGCTGCTATGTCGCCGGCGTGGCGGTCTATCGCCGCACCCGCATCGCGCTCCTGCATCCCGTGCTGCTGAGCGTGGTCGCACTCATCTCCCTGTTGCATGCCGCAGGCGTCGAGTACGGGAGCTATGCCGAGGCTACGGAGTTGTTCTCGCTGCTTCTTAACATGTCGGTCGTTGCGCTTGGCTATCTGCTCTGGGAGCAGGTCGAAATGCTCAGGGCGCATGCGCTGTCGATCCTTGTAACGGTCGTTGTCGGCAGCCTCGTCGGCATCGGCAGCGTTGTCGGCATAGTATATATTATGGGTGCCGACGAGATCATCGCGGCTTCGCTCGCGCCCAAGTCCGTTACGGCGCCCATTGCCGTGGCTGTCGTCGAACCCTTCGGCGGCATCAAGGCCATAACGTCGGTCGTGGTCATCGCCGTGGGCATCTTCGGCAGCATCATCGCGCCGCGCATGCTCGACCGTCTCGGCATCGCCGATCCCGTAGCGCGGGGGCTGGCCATGGGGTCGGCCGCACACGGTATCGGCACGGCACGCGCTATCGAGATCGGTGCGGTTGAGGGTGCGGCCAGCGGTCTCGCTATGGGACTCATGGGGCTGGTAACGGCGCTTTTGGTGCCGCTGCTCTCCGATCTGCTGTTCTGAGCGGCCGCAGACTGTTATATAATAGCAAAGGCGTATCCCCTTGTGGGATACGCCTTTGCTATATACTCGCTTGCGACTACCAGTTGAGTATCTTGCGGAAGTCGTAAGTCTCGGGATCGGCCACGTATTTGTGCGCCTCCTCGTAGTCCTCGGGCGTGATGAAGTTCATCAGATTGTCGATGACCTGCTGTATCTTGTCTGAGTGGATGTCTACCAGACGAGGCGGAATCTTGCCGGTCTCGGGGTCCTGCAAATCTTTCAGATAGAGGGGCGATACGTAACCCTCCTGACTGATGTAGACCATGCAGCCCGTCTTGCCCTCCGAGAAGAGCTTGTAGACGCCCATACCCAGCTCCGAGCAGTATACCAGATCGAATGCGCAGGGGGTCTGGCAGCGTACCTCGTAGCCGATCTCCACCGGACGCGACTTGACCTTCAAGCCCAGCTCCTTGACCTTCTTCTCCAACAGGTCGTTGAACATCATGGCCTTGGATACCTTGCCCAGCTCGGGGTGTCCGTGCTCGTCATACGAGAAGTGGATGCCCGACTTGATGATCTCCTCCTCCGACAGAGCGTGGAACACACCCTCCGATATCATCGCCACGCCGTAGTCCATGCCTATGAGCTTGCGCTTGATGATCGACGAAATCATCATGTTGATGATCTTGTCGACGGTAATGGTCGTCTTGTTGAACATCTCTGGGATGATAATCATCGGGTAGTGGCATGCCGAGGCGATGCCGAATGCCAGATGCCCCGCCGAACGTCCCATGGCCGCCACGACGAACCAGTTGTTCGATGTGCGTGCGTCGTTGTAGACGGCGCGGCCGATGACCGAGCCGGCGTTCTTGGCCGACTGATAACCGAACGTGGGCATGCCCGCGGGCAGCGGAAGGTCGTTGTCGATAGTCTTGGGAACGTGGATGTTGGCGATCTTGTACTGCTTCGCTTCGAGGAACTTGGCGATGCGGTTGGCCGTCGATGCCGTGTCATCGCCGCCGACGGTTACGAGCAGCTTTATGTCGTTGTTCTTGAAAAAGTCGAGATTGAAATTCTCCTCGAAGTCCTTGTCGGTGGGCTTGAAACGGCTCATCGTCAGATACGATCCGCCCTGATTGAAGATATAGTCGACCTTGAACAGATCGAGATCCTCGTAACGCGGATTCGGATTGAACAAGCCCGAATAGCCGTAGTGCAGACCTATGACTCGATAACCCTTCGCCAGAAAGGTCTTCGCCACACTGCCCACGACCGTATTGATGCCCGGTGCGGGACCGCCACCTGTAAGAATTGCAATAGCCTCTTTCATAGTATTTTATAGTTTATGTGTGTTAGTTCCGGTTTATAACTTGCCCAGATACGATGCAAATATACTAAAAATATTTAAGAAGTGTTTTTTTTTGTTTCTTATTCGAAAATAATTTCGTATATTTATGACGACGGTTTAACCTAATTTGATTGATTATGCGAAGATTCTTTCTGACGGCCATTACGGTATGCACGGCCGTTGCCGGTGTTATCGGTACGGCGGCTGGACGACAGCCCGACAAGGCGAGGCCCTCCGATCCGTTCAACGGTCTTGTCGTCGATGCCTCGGGGCGCGGCGTCAAAGTGCGCGTGGAGGTCGTGGGCAGCGACCGTTATACCATTGCCGATTCCAAGGGGCGCTTCGGCCTTACCGGCATCGGCGGAGACGATTCGCTGAGAATATCGTATAGGCGCAGGGCATGTACCGTACCTGTGGCCTCGCGCCGCAGTCTTCATGTCGTGTGGAATCATGACGATCTCGCGCGCAATATCGTCAGGGAGGATGCGGCTATCGCCGATATGGGCGAGCTGTATGTCAAGCGCCGCGACCGCGTCACGCCCTCGGCGGGTATCTCGGGCGACCGCTTGCGGGCCACGGGTAAGACCGATTTGGTCGACGCCCTGATGTTGTGCGTGCCGGGGTTGTCATACGAGAACGGCGAGTTGTGTCTGAGAGGAAGCAGTTCGTATAATTCGAAAAGCGGAGTGCTGATATTGTGCGACGGCGGCGAGATAAATAGTGTCGACAGCATCAATATCGAGGACGTGGAGTCGGTCGAAGTGGTGCACGGAGCCAACTCTTACGGTTTTAGGGGCACGAACGGCGTGATTATGGTAAAGACCAAAACGGGCAGGAGCCGTTGAGGCGGCCGGCGCGGCGACGAAGCATCTGCGGCATGGCCGGGCGGCCGACAGCACGAGAGCCCCGAAGCGAATCTCACAACTATTTTAACATTATGGAACAGTACATATTGGCATTGGATCAGGGCACGAGCTCCTCGCGGGCGATAGTCTTCGACCGTTGCGGCGAGATACATGCCGTAGCACAGCGCGAGTTCAGGCAGATATTTCCGCAGCCGGGCTGGGTCGAACACGACCCCGACGATATATGGTCGTCCGAGGCGTCGGTCATAGCCGAGGCTATAACGTCGGTGGGCATCAACGGAAAGAACATCGCCGCCATAGGCATTACCAACCAGCGCGAAACGACGCTCGTGTGGGATGCCGATACGGGGCGGCCGGTCTACAATGCAATCGTCTGGCAGGACCGCCGCACGTCGGAGTATTGCGACCGCCTGCGTGCCGAGGGGTATGCCGAGTCGATCCACGCCCGCACGGGGCTCATCGTCGACGCCTATTTAAGCGCCACGAAGATCAAGTGGATACTCGACAACGTCGAGGGTGCGCGCGAGAGGGCCGAGGCCGGCAGGCTTAGGTTCGGTACTGTCGACACGTGGCTGGTGTGGCAGCTCACGCGCGGCGAGAGACACGTGACCGATGTCTCGAACGCTTCGCGCACGATGCTGCTCGACATCGAGACTCTGGACTGGAACGACGAGCTGCTGGCGATGTTCGACATTCCGCGCTCGATGATGCCCGAGGTGTGTTCGTCGAGCGAGGTATACGGCCATACCAAGACCACGATCTTCGCCCACGAGGTGCCCATAGCAGGTATTGCGGGCGACCAGCAGGCGGCTCTGTTCGGACAGATGTGCGTCGAGCCGGGCATGATGAAGAATACCTACGGCACGGGCTGTTTCCTGCTGATGAACTGCGGCGAAAGGCCGGTCATGTCGAAGAACAACCTGCTGACCACCGTGGCGTGGAAGATCGCGGGCAGGACAGCGTATGCGTTGGAGGGCAGCATCTTCGTCGGCGGCTCGGTGGTGCAGTGGCTGCGCGACGGGCTAGGCATAATACGTTCGTCGTCCGACGTCGAGAAGCTGGCGCGCAGCGTCGAGGACAATGGCGGCGTATATTTCGTGCCGGCACTCACGGGCATGGGCGCGCCGTGGTGGGACCAGTATGCGCGCGGCACGATCACAGGACTTAGCCGCGGCACGACGGCCGCACACATAGCAAGGGCGGCGTTGGAGGGTATCGCCTTTCAGACTATGGATATCGTGGATGCGATGATGCGCGACTCGGGATTGGAATTGAAGTCGTTGAAGGTCGACGGAGGCGCCTCGCGCAACGATCTGCTGATGCAGTTCCAGAGCGACATCCTGCGCTCGGAGGTGGTGCGCACGCACGTGACGGAGACTACGGCGCTCGGTGCGGCATACCTTGCGGGGCTCGCCGTAGGCTACTGGCGCGATATGGAGGAGATTCGCGGGCATTGGCGTGGCGCGGGCAGCTTCACGCCGTCGATGTCTGCCGACCAGGCCGGGCGGCTGCGCGATGCCTGGCACGATGCCGTGCGCAGAACGCTCTCGGGCGCCAGCCGTTGAGCCGGGCGCATATCGGCGGTCGATACATTGCCGACGAATCCTCTGCTGGGAGGGGATTTCGAAGCAGACGGGATTATCGTGCCGTGAACCGCATGAACGGCGTCGGATGAATAGGTGCGCCGAGGCATGGCCGAAGCTCTGTAAAAAGTATGTTAAGTATAGTGCAATAATAGGGAGGAGCCGGTCGTTGTACCGATGGCAGGCCGGTCTTCTCGCGGCTGTGCCGGCGGATAGCATTTGAAAATTACGTTTTAACGAACCGACTATATGGAGAGCACTCTCTTTACGCAATGCGTTTTCGAGTTTATCGGTACGGCAGTATTGATTCTGCTGGGCGACGGCGTCGTCGCCTCGACCCTGCTCAAAGGCTCCAAAGGCTACGGCGGCGGCTGGATTGTCATAACCGTCGCGTGGGGTCTGGCCGTCATGTGCGGCGTGTTTATCGCCGGACCCTATTCGGGCGCTCATCTCAACCCTGCCGTCTCGGTCGGTCTGGCCGTTGCGGGCAGCTTCGCGTGGGCGAGCGTGCCGGCATACGTCGCAGCACAGCTTGCCGGCGGCTTCGTCGGTGCTGTGCTCGTATATATATTCTATAAGGACCATTACGACGCCACCGACGATGCCGGGACGAAGCTGGCCACCTTCTGTACAATGCCTGCCATAATGAACAAGCCGCGCAATCTGTTCTGCGAGGCTGTCGGCACGATGCTGCTGGTGCTGGCCATACTGCTGCTGGCGCGCGAGGAGAATGCGGCCGCCGTGGGACTGGGCTCGATAGGCGCCTTTCCCGTCACGATGCTGATTATGGCGATCGGCATGTCGCTGGGCGGTGCGACGGGTTATGCGATCAATCCGGCACGCGATCTCGCGCCGCGGTTGGCGCATGCTCTGCTGCCTGTCAGGGGCAAGGGCGCGAGCGGCTGGGGATATGCGTGGGTGCCCGTCGCCGGACCATTGGCCGGTGCCGTGCTTGCCGCCGGACTTTATCTGGCGCTGTTTTGAGCGCCGCGGCAGCTTCGGGCTTCAAATTTGCAAGATATGACTTATGTATAACTAAATCGAAAGAAAAGATGAAAAAGTATTTGTTTGCCCTTGCGGCACTCGTATTGTGCGGCACGGCGGCTTTTGCCTTGACCGACAGGAAAATATCTGTTTCGGAACTGCCTGCGGCAGCGCGCACGTTCCTCAATGCCCATTACTCGGGTGTCGAGGTGGTGTATGTCGAGGTGGATGAGGATGCCACCAAGACCGAATATGAAGTGTTGCTTAAAGACGGCACCAAGATCGAATTTGACGCCGCAGGCGAGTGGAAGGAGATCGACGGCCGCCACAAGAGTCTGCCCGCAGCCGTCGTGCCGCGACAGATTGCTCAGTATGTGGCTGCCAACTATGCCGGCGAGAAGATTACCGATATCGAGCGCGGCCGCACCAAGACCGAGGTCAAGCTCACGAACGGTCTCGAACTCAAATTTGACGAGAACTACCGCATGGTAAAGATCGACCGATAACAGGCGGGAGCCGACGGCGCGGCCGAAATGCAGGGGCGCATCGCCTCGTGCATCAGCCCGCTTCGGCATCGCTGCCCGGCCTATCGTATTGCGGACTGTGCCGTTATGCGAATCCGGCCTTTTACGGGTCTCATCTTCGGATGAGACCTTTTTTCGTCGTTTGCAGTCCGCGGTTCGCCGGGATAAAGAGGATGCGGTCACTTTTTTGCAGGCGTCGTCCGGGCATTCGCTTCGATGCTTAGGTCGCATTCCGCACTCGCGATTCGAGCCGAGGACGTTGCCGCTCGCTGCGTCCGCTACGAGTTAGGCTTCTTCCTATCTTCTATTGCTTCGACATGTCTCGTGAGAGCTCGGCTCTTTCGTGGGCTTGCGGAAAACTCCGGAAAACGTTCGGTCATTCTCTACGCTCGGCAAAATCCGTTGGCGGACGGTGCCTTCGCCGGACGAAAACGGAGTGCTGTTTTGCATCGTATCGATGCTCTTATTCCTCGTTTTGCGGCCGGTGCATTTTTGATATGAAATGCGATTTCTTAAAAAGCGGATATTCATTCCGCAAAGGCTTCGGAGCCGATGCCGGCGGATAATCCTATTCATATAAATGGTTGTTATCGATTGCTTGCGAAGTATAGTCTGGGCTTATGATTCGCCGGGATGTTCCCGGCCTCTTGTCGCTATCGAAAAGGCTTATTCAATAGAGTAATATTATAAGGTTTGGCTATTCGGATGTTCGGGCGTCGGGTAGTGCCGTCGGATCAAATCGGATAATAATAGGCTTGCGACCTATCCGAAAGCAGAAAAAAGGCGTGTCGAACCCGCTTTTCGTACGGTTAACAATAAATAATTGGTAATTGATATTATAATAATTTGGATTATAGTATCTTTTTTGCTACTTTTATATGCAGAAAGCGCGACGCCTTACAGGACGTATTATGAATCAGCCGAGGACTTTTCGTAGCGGCATAATACAGACAAGTTCGGTGTCGCGCTTTCTTTTCTAATCCTCGTCTGTTCGCCTGCCGCAAGTGTCGGGCAGGTCGGCCGCGACTCTAAAAATGATAGCAACTAATTTTATATTAGTTGTATGTTTTCTGAAAACAAATATATGCTTTTCTACGATCGGCTGCAAAGATTTCAGGCCAAAAATTCAACTTTTTTTCGAATCGACGAATGCTTCTGTGCAAGACGGATTTACATCTCTTGTTCGGCGGAGATGCCGGGGAAGGCATATATGCAAAAACAGGATGCTCCGACGGGGCATCCTGCATCGTGTATCGAAGCCGCTGCGGGCTAAAAGTCGAAGTCGAAATTGCGCATCGATTTGGCAGTGTTGGTGCCTATCTTGACGATGTTCTGTGCATTGTCGGCAGCATCGGCCACCACGTTTTTCATGATGTTGCTCATAAAGAACGCGACTACGAGCATCGCGATTCCGCAATATGCCAGCGTTGAGGAACATCCCTGGCGCTTGTCGCATACGATGCCGTAGGCGAGCATGGCGATAGCGATGAGCGGCAGATGCCACATGACGGCCGTCGTGTAGAGGCGGTTGAAGTATGTTCCGCTGTCCGATACCAGACCGATGAAGGTTGCCAGCAGCAGCAGTGCCGCCATTACGGTGCCGGCCAGTGTCCAGCCGTTGGCCTGAATGCGTATGGGCTGTGCGGCGGCGGGCTGAGGTGCAGTCTGCTGCGGTGTCGGCGCTTCCTCGGCGGGTGCTCCGCAATTCGGGCAGAACGATGCGTTGTCGGCAATCTGGTTGCCGCACTCTTTGCAGTTTTTCATATCCGTGATTATCTAAGGTTGACGTCGATCTTTCTGCCCGTTGCCATAAGCAGCGAACATACGGCGGCTATCGCCGACGAGAAGAAGAACAGTATGGCTCCTAAGTGGCCTATGGTAACGGCGCCGAAGTTGGCTGCGAGTTTGATATCGTCTGCCGTCGCAGTCCTGCCGTCCATCGTGAGGCTTGCATACGACAGCCAGCCTATAAAACCGAGAACGACGCAGATGACGGCTGCCCAGAAGGCGAGCGCATACTGCTTGTAGAGTACGCCTGCGACGGCGGTCAACGCCATGATAAGGCCGATGATGCCGTACCATGTCGTGATGCCCAGACGCGAAGCGCTTTCGCTCTGGCCGAACATCGATACTTTCACGCTGAACCACGGCAGAAATACGAAGACGACCGACAGCACGGCGGCTACGAGCGCTATCAGAGCGATCGTGTTTTTGGTGTCGATAACGGGCTTCGAATAGTCGAGGCGCCCCAAAGCGTTGAAATCGGGATTGAGTTTAGTGAAATCCATAAGCTAAAATATTAAAATATTTAATGAATAAAACCGGTATTCATGCGGAAAATCGTGTCGCACAGCGGCGTCCTCTTGGAATCTGCACCTCGTATTGACAGCAAAAATAAACATATAACTCCGTTTTTCCAAAATTATAAGCATGTTTTGTACCCTGTCGGAAGCGTATAGGGTGTGAAATGTATGTCAGCGGATAAATTTTTACCAAATGCGAGAGCCGGCGGCCATGCTTCTGTTTGCAGATCAAAAGAGTGATACTATCCGTGTGCAAAAAAAAACGGGCGGGAATCTCACGATTGCCGCCCGCCTTCCAGAAACAAATTCTGTAAAACTACTAACCCAAACTTAAATAAATGAAGAAACCTAACCACGTTGTCTCGTTTACCAACGCAGCTGTACGGATAAATCGCAAAGACAATGCCAAAACTATTTTCAGCCTTGAAAATTTCGGAACATTTCACGAAAAACTTAAAAAACATCCCGGCAGACAGCCGATGACGGTGTCGCGGTGCTGTTAGAAAGCATGTCGACAGAGTTGCGGCGTAGGCATTTTAGACGTATATTTGCAGCTGTTATGAACAGACGCGAAACTGTATTCGAATATCTCGACGCGCATGGCATCGAGTATACATGGTACGAACACCCCGAGGCCTACACGGTGGCCGAGGCGCAGCGTTATTGTCACGGCGACGGAGCGCAGCACTGCAAAAATCTGTTTTTCAGAAATCACAAGGGTACGCGCCACTATCTCGTTTCGCTGGACTGCAACCATGATCTCGACATACATAGTCTGGAAAGGCGGCTGGGGCAGGGGCGTCTGTCGTTCGCATCGCCCGAGCGCATGGAGCGTTACCTCGGTCTGAGACCGGGCTCGGTGTCGCCGTTCGGATTGATAAACGACACTCAAAACCACGTGCATCTGTTTCTGGATCGTGCACTGGCCGCTAAGCCCGTATTGAGCTTTCATCCCAACGACAACCGTGCGACGGTGGTCATCGCGCGCGAGCAGTTCGAACGTTATCTTGCTGCCGTAGGAAATAGTTACGAGTATATAGAGGCGTATTAGCCGTTTTGCGGTTTCTGATGTGTATAGGCTTCCCGAATGCTTTGCAAGTCCGCCGGTCGTTAAGAGAGCACCTTGTAATACTTAGCAGTGTGTATACTCCACCCGAATTCTTTGCAAGACCGCCGGCCGTTGTTACGGCTTACGCCGTTTTGCAGATCTGACCCCACCCCAAACCCCTCCCTCGGGAGGGGCTTTTGTCGCGCGCGAAGCGCGCTCCGGGTGGACCCCGAATAAAATAGCTTTTACACGGGTAGGGCTTCGGGATTCGATCCGGTGCGTATATTAGTGTGCCGGCCGGTAGTTGCGATAGGTTTGTAAGTCGTTGCTCGAAGTAGCATTTCCCTTTATAATAATGCCCCTCCGTAAAGGAGGGGCTATCGGGGGAGTGCTGCGCGGGGTGCGGGCTGACGGAGGTCGGGAGCTTCGGCCGGTTCGATCGGATAAAGCCCGTATGCGTTTGTTCTTTTAGAGCGCCGCGCGGTGGCGGTTCGGCTGTGCCGGGGAGTGCGTGGCGGGGCGGCTCAACTCAGCGGCCGGAGTACATGCGGTCGTAATAGTGCATGTAGTCGCCCGAGGTAACGCTGTCGAGCCACTCGATGTTTTCGAGGTACCATGCGACGGTCTGCTCGATACCCTCTTCGAAGGTGCGGAGCGGCTGCCAGCCCAGTTCGCGGCGCAGCTTCGAGGAGTCGATCGCATAGCGCATGTCGTGGCCTGCGCGGTCGCCCACGAAGGTTATAAGCCGCTCGCTCGTACCCTCTGAACGTCCAAGCAGGCGGTCGGTCGTTCTGACCAGCAGCCTGACCAGATCGATGTTGGTGCGTTCGTTGCTGCCGCCTATGCAGTACGTCTCGCCCGGGCGGCCGTTGTGGAGTATCAGGTCGATAGCCTCGACATGATCTTCGACATGCAGCCAGTCGCGGACGTTGAGCCCGCTGCCGTATACGGGCAGCGGCCGGTCGAGCCGGATATTGTTTACCATAAGCGGTATCAGCTTCTCGGGAAACTGGTATGACCCGTAGTTGTTTGAACAGTTGCTTATCAGCGTCGGCAGCGAGTAGGTGTCGCCGAATGACCGGACGAAGTGGTCGGCCGATGCTTTCGAGGCCGAGTAGGGCGAGTGCGGCGCGTAGGGCGAGCTCTCGCTGAAAGCCCCGCCGCCGAGCGGCAGCGATCCGTAGACCTCGTCGGTGGATACCTGATAGAAGCGTTTGTCGGCAGCCTCGCCGCCCCAGCAGTCGCGGGCGACCTGCAACAGCGTGAGCGTACCCAGAACGTTGGTGCGGGCGAAAACCGAGGGGTCGTCTATCGAGCGGTCGACATGCGTCTCGGCGGCGAGGTTGACGATAGCGCCTATATTGTAGCGGCGAATGGTGTCGGCGACAAGTGCCGCGTCGCAGATATCGCCCCTGACGAAGACGTAGTTGCCTGCCGACTCTATATCGCGCAGATTGGCCGGGTTGCCGGCGTATGTCAGCTTGTCGAGGTTGACAGTCGTGCGGTCGGGATACTTGCCGACCAGATGTCTTACGAGGTGGCTTCCGATGAATCCGGCACCGCCCGTTACGAGGATGTTATGCTTGTTCATGTCGGTTATGGTGTTTCGGTTTGTCGTGCCATATAGTCCAGACAGCGGTCGAGCGACTCCTCCCAGCGGGGGATGCCGATGCCTGCGACACGCTTTATAAGGCTCTTGTCGAGCACGGAGTAGCTCGGACGCAGAGCGGCCGTGGGGCGTTGTGCGCTCGTGCACGGCTCGATGCGGCAGGTGTCGGGGCCGGTGCGGCCGACGATCCTTGCGGCGAAGTCGAACCATGTGCAGGCGCCCTCGTCGGAGTAGTGGTAGATGCCCGGAGCGGTTTGCCACAGGCGGCTGTCTGCCGCGGCGGCTATCGTCTCGGCCAGATCGGGTGCGTATGTCGGCGTGCCGGTCTGGTCGTCGACGACGCGCAGCATTTCGCTGCTGCCGGCCAGATCGAGAATGGTGCGAAAGAAGTTGCGTCCCCACGGCGAGTACAGCCACGAGGTGCGCAGGATGACGGCGCTGCCGTGGCGCATCGCCTCCCGCTCGCCGGCGAGCTTGCTGCGGCCGTATGCGTTGAGCGGTGCGGGCGTATCGGTCTCGGTGTAGGGCGTCGAGCGCTGCCGCTCGCCGCCGAATACGAAGTCGGTGGATATATGTATCAGCCCCGCTCCGGCGCGGTGTGCTGCTCCGGCGAGGATGCCGACTGCGCGGGCATTGATCCGCATCGCGGCGTCGGGTTCGCTCTCGGCGCGCTCGACGTCGGTGTAGGCGGCGCAGTTGATTACGGCGTCGACCGCATGGCCGGCGAAGTAGCGGTCGACGGCATCGGGGTCGGCGATGTCGAGGTCGCTGCGGCCGACGAAGGTGCAGTCGCATGCGGCGGCGAGCGACGAGCGGGCGAGAGCCTGCCCCAATTGTCCGCCGGCACCCGTTATAAGTACTTTAAGCATAATAGTCTATCCGATAGTCGAACAGTTCGCCGCAGTCGTCGAGCGCTGGCCGCTCGGCATCCTTGGCCGAGAGGACGATATCTTCGGCGGGCAGCGGCCAGCGGATGCCGAGCGTCGGGTCGTTCCATGCTACGCCGCCCTCCGCCGAGGGGACGTACGGCGCGTCGCACTTGTACTGCACGACGGCCTGGGGGCTGAGCGTGGCGAAGCCGTGGGCGAAGCCGCGCGGGATGAAGAGCTGACGCCGGTTGTCGGCCGACAGCTCGACGGCGACATGACGGCCGAAGGTGGGCGAGCCCTGCCTTAGGTCGACCGCGATGTCGAGTATGCGGCCGCTGACAACGCGTACTATCTTAGACTGGGCGTGTGGGGCGCGCTGGTAGTGCAGACCGCGCACCACGCCGTAGCGCGATACGCTCTCGTTGTCCTGCACGAAGCGGGTGCGTATGCCCGTGGCCGCCTCGAAGTCGGCGGCGTTGAAACTCTCGAAGAAGCAGCCGCGCTCGTCGCGGAAGATCTTCGGTTCGAATATGATTACTCCGGCCAGCCCGGTCGGGATGATTCCGATCATAGTTTCAGCAGATATTGTCCGTATTGGCTGCCTCGCATCTCGTCGGCCGAGCGGCGCAGAGCCTCGCGCGTGATCCAGCCAGCTTCATAGGCGATCTGTTCGAGGCAGGCTATTTTTAGCCCCTGCCGCTTTTCGATGACCTCGACGAAGATCGACGCCTCGGCCAGCGAGTCGTGCGTACCCGTGTCGAGCCATGCGAAGCCGCGGTCGAGCAGCTCGACATGCAGCTCCGAGCGACGGCGGTACTCCTCGTTGACGGCCGTGATCTCCAACTCGCCGCGTGCCGAAGGACGTATCGAGGCGGCTATATCCACCACGTCGGCGGGATAGAAGTAGAGCCCCGTGACGGCGTAGTCGGACTTGGGGCGGGCGGGTTTCTCCTCGATCGAAAGGCAGTTGCCGTCGGCGTCGATCTCGGCCACGCCGTAGCGCTCGGGGTGGTCGACACGGTAGCCGAATACCGTGGCGCGCCCCCGCCGCACGACCCTCTCGACGGCCGCGGCGAGCAGACGGTCGAGGCCGGCGCCGTGGAATATGTTGTCGCCCAGTACCAGACAGACGTTATCGCCCGCAACGAACTCGCGGCCTATGACGAAGGCTTCGGCCAGACCGTTGGGGGCGGGCTGCTCGGCATAGGCGAACCGCACGCCGAACTGCTCTCCCGAGCCCAGCAGCCGCTCGAACGACGGCATGTCCTGCGGAGTGGAGATGATGAGTATGTCGCGTATGCCGGCCAGCATAAGAACCGAGATCGGGTAGTAGATCATCGGCTTGTCGAACACAGGCAGCAGCTGCTTGCTCACGCCCTTGGTAATAGGGTATAGGCGCGTGCCGCTGCCGCCGGCCAGAACAATTCCTTTCATCGGTATCTAAGTATATGCTTAGGGCATTGGCCGCTAAGACGTTCGGTTACTGTTGCCGGATGCCGGCAGGCGCCCTGCAAGCCGTGTCGCGGGGGCGCTCAGCCGGTATTCCGATCGGAGCGTGCTCCTTATTTGATAGCTCCCATGTATTTGAGGAACTGCGTGCGCAGCAGATGCTCGGCGCTGCACTCCTGCCGGGCGTTCATGCGGCCGCAGTAGGCTGCCGGGGCGTCGAACGAGTGCTTCTGCTGCCACTTGTCGAGGGCGGCGACGGCGGGTGCTATCCACTCCTTGCCGCAGCCGTAGATCACGCTGCTGACCTCGACGGCCGAGGCGCCTGCCAGGATCGACTTTACGACGTCCTGCCATGCGTGCACGCCGCCCGACACTGCTACGGGCAGCTGCGGCACGGCGGCCGAGACCAGCCCTGCCCACCGCAGCGAGTTGGAGAGCTCGGCCGCCGTGGTAAAGGGGTGTGACATGGTATACTCCATTTTGTCGATGTCGATATCGGTAGGATAGAGTCTGTTGAACAATACGACAGCATCGGCGCCGTTGGCGCGCAGGCGGTCGGCGAGCGCCACGGGATTGGAGATATTGGCGCCGAGCTTGACTATGACGGGTATGCGCACTGTCTGTCGTACATGGCGCAGGATGTCGATATGCGACTGTTCAAGCTCGCCGTCGCAGTAATCCTTCGACGTGCGTATGGTCATCATGTTGAGCTCCAAGGCGTCGGCGCCGGCCTTCTCGATCTCGGCGGCGAAGCGCATGCGCTCGCTGTCGGTGTAGCACGACAGACTGGCGATGATAGGTATGGTGCAGAGGCGCTTGCTCTCGCGGATCAGTGAGAGATACTCCGAGAGGATGTGCTCGCCCATGTAGCCTTGCAGATAGTCCGACGCCTCGCTGTGGGCATACTCGTCGGTCATCATCTCGGTCTGACGCGCGATGTTCTCCTCGAAGAGCGATTTGAGCACGACGGCTCCCGCGCCGGCCTCCTCGAACGCTTTGTTGGATGCTGCCTGAGCGGTAAGTCCGCAGCTGCCTATGATTATCGGGTTGCGAAGCTCCAACCCGGCGAAATTGGTTTTTGTTGACATATCGTTTTATATTATCGGGTTACGTATTATTGCATATCTGCTGCCACACTGCGTGCAAGCTCGTCGCACTGCTGCTCGACAGAGTGCGAGTAGCCCTGCTTCATCTCGACGGTAGGACAGAGCACGGTCCAGCCCAGACGCTCGGCCGTGTCGACGATGCGCTTGACGGCGGCACCTGCCCAGCAGAACGAGCCGAATGCCGCGAAGCGGCGCTGCGGGATGCCGCGCGCGACGATCTTCGAGAGCAGCGACTCGACCTCGGGGAACAACTCTCCGTTATAGGTCGGCGAGCCGACGATCAGCGTGTCGTAGTCGAATATGTCTCTGAGCACGACCGACATATCGGCCGACGAGAGATTGTGCAGGCGTATGCGGCCGACACCGCATGCAGCCAGCGTGCGGGCTATGCGCTCGGCCATCTGCTCTGTGTTGCCGTACATTGAACCGTATGCTATGACTACGCCCGGCTCGGCCTGATATCGGCTCAGACGGTCGTATATGCCTATCACCTTGGCGATATCGCGCGTCCAGACCGGACCGTGTGTCGAGCAGATCATCTCGATGTCGAGCCCGCCCAGCTTCTTCAATGCGGCCTGCACGGGTTTGCCGTACTTGCCTACGATGCAGGCGTAGTAGCGCACCATTTCGTCCCAGAAATGGTCGAGCGCGAGCTGCGTGTCGAGGATGCCGCCGTCGAGCGTGCCGAACGTACCGAAAGCATCGGCCGAGAATAGTACGCGCTGCTCGGGGCAGTAGGTAACCATGACCTCGGGCCAGTGCACCATAGGCGCCATATAGAACTGCAATGTCCTGCCGCCAAGCGACAGCGACTCGCCCTCCTTGATGCAGAGCGTATTGTCGGTAATTCCGTAGAAGCCCTCGATCATCTGCAACGTCTTGGCGTTGCCGACGATCTGCATGCGGGGATAGCGCATGCGCAGCGTGGCCATCGCGGCCGAGTGGTCGGCCTCCATGTGGTTGACTACCAGATAGTCGATCTCGCGCCCCTGCAACACCTCGTCGATGTTGCTCATGAATCGCGATGCGAAGGCCTCGTCGACCGTATCGATCAGTGCGACCTTGTCGTCCACGACAAGATACGAGTTGTAGGATACGCCGTAGGGCAGCGACCACAGCCCCTCGAAGCGGTGTTTGGTTCGGTCGTTCACGCCGACGTAATGGATGCCCTGTTTGATTTCGGTAATATACATATATTAGTAGGTAAAATTGTTTAATATCCGTTTTCGAAAACAAAGTTAATATAATTTCAGTAAAATTTTTGCAGAAACAAAAAATATGCTTATATTTGCACTCGCTAAGGTACGGTAAGTGCCGGCAACATACGATGGTGCCATAGCTCAGTTGGTAGAGCAAAGGACTGAAAATCCTTGTGTCCCTGGTTCGACTCCCGGTGGTACCACTTAAAAATCAAGCAGTTGTCAGAATATCAACTGCTTGATTTCTTTTACAATAGTGGCTAAAACAGGTGGAAAAACAGGAGTTGTTTTCTAGAAAATGACAACGTTAGATGTCATTACAAACAATACAGCCCATGCCTCAGTGGTGTCTATATGGCTTGTTGTCTTTAATTCGTCAAGCTATTTTATTGCTATGTGCGGATTTATGTGTAATTTTGCAATGGAAATCAAAACAGATTGACAATGATATAAAGTTAAACAAGACATATTAGAAAAAGAAGTGTTTGCTTCTTGCTTGATGTTATCAGAGAAATCGCCAATTTCAACTAGATATAACCATCATACGCAAGTAGGTAAATGCTCGCACGATAGGTGTGGGCTTTCCTTGTTTGTATGGTTATGGGTGTTTGGCGATACCCTCTGATAGGCAATCAAGGTTTAGCCCGCACCTCTTTTTTGTGTCCTTAGGTAAGCCAGGAAAATGACACAATAGTAAAACAATCCCATACTAGATGTTAAACTAAATAAAAACTTTAAGCAAATGAAATACAGAAATTTTTTCTCATTTATACTGCTTACCATTGCAGTATGCACGGGATTTACATCATGCGATAAAGATGATGATGTCGACCCAACAAACATTAACCAAGTCATTGTAGGACAATGGAAATCAGAGTTCCTAGGAGAAATGTATTATGATGAGATGGAGGTATTAGACCTAAATGACACAAATATAGATGATGTATATATGCACTTTTCGTTCAATCCAAATGGAACAGGATATGACCTTTACTATGATGGGACAAGAAGTGACTTTTCTTATGAAATCATAGATGGTATACTCTATATATCAGGGGAGGGTAGTGCAAATAGGTATGAGATTGTCAAATTCAACAAGAATGTAATCTATATGCTAAGACTGCCAGGGTACTCGTACCAAGCTGGACTCAAATTGGTAAGAATAAAATAAGCCTAACAGGGATTGTTTTATTGTTGTGTTTTTACACACGATCAAAAACCACAAGGGAATGAAAACACAAAGTATGGACACACGAGAATTAGACGCTGCATTGATGCAGCAATTCACTATTGAATCAATGTTAAAACCGTCTTGTGATGCTTTTAAGCTACAGCTAAACACTGATCTCAATATAGCAGCACTGCAAGAACAGGCATATGATTAGTGTTTGAAAAGCAAAGGCTTCCTATGCTCGCATCATGTGGATGTCGATACTGTCGATGGGAAATTCAGTTTATTCATGAAATTACACATGACGAGATATAAAGACAATGGATTGTGTAAACAGAACCAAGCCATGAAGCATCTTTACAATAAGACAAAAAGTAATTAATTAAGAAATTGTTATGTGGTGGATTATTGGTATAGTGGGATTTATTATATATAGCATAAATAGAGACCATAAAGAGCATGTTAAAATTCATGTTTCCAATTTTGGTGGAATGATGGAGAAATACGATGTGCTAATAGCCTATTTAAAATCCGGTGGATTATCAGTGTCAAAAGTAACTAAATCAAGTGTTATACTTTCATCCAGAAGTATGACATGGACATTAGATTATGTTGGAAATAATCTGGAAGTCCGGATGAATGGATTTATGCCGATGCTGGGTAAAATTAATCATAGATGGATTTTTCATGATGGGTATCCGCAAGACAAAATGATAGAAGAAATTGAAAACTATATGGATTGGCAAATTGGACAACTAGGAAATGCCGCACATAACAATCCATATAACCATCTTAATAAGCATTAACAACATGGGAGCATTAGATTTGAATAAAGTGTCAGTATGTATGGGAAAAGTAATAAAACTACTGTCAGAATTAGAACCGCAAATTATTGGCGCAAACGATGTATAATTGGACCTAGATATTTCCTTTATGATACAGCAAATCCACAAGATATATGTGAGGATATTATATCAAAAGTTATCCTTGATTCAAAGCCGGAATATATATGGCAAGTGTATCTAATGGCTAATGCAAACAAGATATTAACCGAAGCTAATGTTTTTATTGCTCACTATGTTGATTTATTGTGCTTCTATTCACCGGAAACACTAAATACATATGTTTGGCAACCGGATATTAATGAGGTTATTAGACCCAAAGTATTTCTGCATGACAATTATGCTAAAGTTGAATGTTGTTGGTTTGAGGAATATGATACAGGACCAGATGAATCATATCTTTATGAATATTGTCGAGGATTGTACATAGATACTTGTGAATATGAAATACAAAACAATACCATCCAATTGATAAACCGCATGGAGCAACAATTGATAAAATCTTGGTATGTTGAGGATGGAACAAACGAAGATGAAGAAGACTTACCTTTTTAGGGGTATCATTCCAAGAAGATACAGAATTATGTGTGCAATCTGTTTCGTTAGAGATTTAGGCAAATATGCACTACTATCTATTTTATTAGGAGAAGTGCATACTTAATCCTGCTATGCTAGGGTATATCTTTCTTCTCCTAATGCCCTATATCTAATGGATTATGGACAGTATAAATAAAGGTAAGAATGCCTGCTAGATATGCACTTATAACTCTTTATTATATAAAATAAATGGAATTGTAAGTGCAAAAGATAATTTGATTTATTAACCAAGAAAACAACCAATCTTGTTTTCCAAAATGTTTTAACCAAGCTGCTTGATGCAGAGGATAAAACAGTGATTATTAGCCACAGATAGGCTATTGATTAATTACTGAGAATCCTTGTGTCCCTGGTTCGACTCCCAAGTGGTACCACTCCCAAATCGACTGCTTACAGCAATGTAGGCGGTCGATTTTTTTTGTCGGTGCAATCCTACTATTAGGAGTCGGTTTAGGCTGCTTTCGGGGTATGGAGCGCTCGAAGCGTAGCTGCGGCAATCCTTTGAGCGATACATCGATAGTCCTCGATCCGTGCACTATCCGACCGGACATCGGCAGGGGTACGGGGCCAGGCGATGCGGACGGTATCTCGTTGAGTCGATAGCCGTTCATCGGCGTATTGCGCTGTCGCTCGCACAGTTTCTGTTTTTTTTGCTTAGTCTGTCAGTCTTAGCGGCGGCATCCGCGATTCGGCCGGCGAGCTGGCCGGCGTAGGTGGTGCCGTTCATCGTAGTTGCGCTTGGCAAAACAGCCGGATAAATCGATCGCGTCCTTGTCTGTTCTCCGGTTTGCCGGATCGATTGCCTTTCGGCATCATAGGCAAACCCGGCCGACCGGGTACGATTATCTTCGCCCGCAGGCATGGTGTGCCGAGCATGGCATACAAAAAGACATCCCGGCAATCTGTCGATTGTCGGGATGTAACTTCGATCGGCGCTTCTCAGCGGGAAGGCGCCTTCGGCGAGCGCCGGTTTACTTGGCGTTCTTCTTATCGTAACGTTTTGCGTAACGGCTCATAAACTTATCCACACGTCCGGCGGTGTCCACCAACTTCATCTTACCTGTATAGAACGGGTGAGACGTGTTAGAGATTTCCATCTTGTATACGGGATAGGTTTCGCCGTTCACTTCGATGGTCTCTTTTGTCGAAACGGCGGACCTGCACAAAAACACGTGGTCGTTCGACATGTCCTTGAACGCCACTAAACGATAATTTTCCGGATGAATACCCTTTTTCATTTTCGTCTTTTTGTTTAATTAAGTACTTAATTCGCGGCAAAGATAGCAAAAAATATCTTTGCCGCAACCATATGGCCTGATATTTTACTCGAATCGCATTTTTGTCGTCGAGCCGCAGATGTATCGCGTCTGCGTGCGGCCGTAGGGAACGTGCATTCCATATCCCCCGGCGCCGTGCCCGAACAAGGTAGGACTGCGCCCGAAGCCGCAATCGTCGTCTGCATCGGATGCAGTCGGAACGGGGCGCAGTCGAATATTTTTTTGCGAAATAATTTGAATTTCCGGACAAAATACCTATCTTTGTGCCACAAAAGCGTGAAAACGTCGGATCCTTAGCTCAGTTGGTTAGTAGCACCTGACTCATAATCAGGGGGTCGTAGGTTCAAGCCCTACAGGATCCACAAACACCCGGCGAATATTTCGCCGGGTGTTTTGTTTTACATTGCATGCAGCCTTAACTTGCCGATAAATCGCTTCGGCCGGACAGTATCGATATTACTACGGATGACTTTTGCGAATAATATCATATGGAGCCGAGCGATATTTTCGGCCGGCGCGAGCGATTGCATCGGCGGCCTGCGGTATCGTAGTCTGCCGGATCATGTACGTGTGCGGGATCATCCGCCACGTGTTCATTCGTCGTGGGGCACTGGCTACGCTCTTACATAGTGCGGCATGTCGGCGGGTATTTCGAGCGAGAACTCGACCAGACCGCATATCCTGCTGTCGCGGTGCCACGGGGTTTGGTAGATCAGTTTGCGCTGTCCGCGCTTGTCGATAGTGTAGGCGTTGGGCGTGCCCTCGTCGAGGAGTTGTGCTATGATGCGGCGCGAGCGTTCGCTGTGGCAGGGTATGAGCGATTTGCCGCGCACGTCGCCGTTGACCTCGATCGAGCGGGTGTTTTGATAGATGACGATGCAGCCGGCATCGCAGACGGTAACGGCGCAGCCCGAGAGCGAGTCCGTCCACGGGCATTGCGGAAAGTCGTTGGGGTTAAATTCCATAATAGCGGGTTATTTGATATCGAAATCGAGCAGGGTGTCCGCGCCGAGCGCGACGCGGTAGTTGCATCCGGCCGCGACGTCGAACCGCTCGGGCGAGCCGAGATAGATCAGATCGCCTATGCGCAGGGTCATGGCATGCGACAGGCAGCTTACGATGCGGTCGACGGTAAAGCGCATGGCATCGGTGCCGGTGGTAAGACGCTCCTCGCCGTCGATCGTAAAGCGCATCCCGTCGCGGAGCCTCTCCCTGCCGAGAGTGCTGTTGGAGAGTGCGGCCGAGTGGTCGAAGCCTACGGCATGCTCCCACGGCAGCGAGTCGGCGCGCAGACGGTCGAGCATATCGACGGCCGTGAAGTTGACGCCGAGTGCCACTTCGTCGTAGCAGCGCGGGGCGAACCGCTCGCCGATGCACTTGGCAAGGCGCGATATGCGGATGACGATCTGCGGTTCGGCCGCAATGCGTCCCATGCTGTCGGGGATGTAGAATGCGTCGTTGTTGCGCAACAGCGACGTGTCGGCCTTGCAGTACCATCGCGGTGCGTCGCCCGCGTCGCAGAAGTTGTTGATGACGGATATTATCTTCATTTCGAGTCGTTTCTAAGTATGCCGACCATGCGTCGGGCGAACCGTTCGCTCGCACCTGCCGGGCCGATTATTTCGCGCAGCCGGGCGAAGTCGCCGAGCATGCGCTCACGGTCGCTGCCGCCCGTGAGAATGGATTGCAGCTCGCGGCGTGCGGCGTCGAGATCGAAGCGCGAGGCTACGATTTCGCGGACGGCCTCGCGGCCGAGATTGATATTTACCAGAGATATGTAAGGTATTTTCAGGAATATAGGCCGCAGCTTCTCGTAGAGCCACGGTATGTGGTAGAGCACTATCTCGGGGGTGCCGATAAGTGCCGTTTCGAGCGTTGCCGTACCCGAGGTCACGAGTGCCGCCTCGCTTACCGAGAGCAGCTCGTAGGTCTGTCCGCAGACGAAGCCTATGCCTGTGCCGCTGAGATACTTTTCATATGCGGCGCGGTCGATCCAGTCGACGCCGGCAACCACGAAGCGGTAGTCGGGGAACTCGGCCGCAAGACGTGCCATATCTGCGAGGTTGTCGCGTATCTCGCTGCGGCGCGAGCCGGCCAGCAGCGCTATCAGCGGCTTGTCGCCCAGAGCGTTGCGGCGTGCGAACTCCTCGCGCGAGGGCCATGCTGCACGACGGCTCTCGATAGCGTCGACAAGAGGATTGCCCTCGAACAGAGGCTCGATGCCCTTCGCGCGGAAGTAGTCGCGTTCGAAGGGGAATATGATGAACAGCCGGTCGACATACCGTTTCAACTCCTTGACGCGCCGCTCCTTCCATGCCCAGACTTTGGGGGCTATGTAGTAGAACACCTTGTAGCCGCGCCGGTGTGCGAAGCGCGCTATCTTCATGTTGAAGCCCGGGTAGTCGATAAGTATTACCGCGTCGGGTGCGAACGCATCTATGTCGCGGCGGCACTGGCCGATCTGCCGCAGTATGGTCGGCAGATGCCGCACCACCTGCACGAAGCCGAAGAACGACGTCTCGCGGTAGTGCTTTGCAAGGTTCCGCTCTCCTCCGGCCTCGGCCATCATGTCGCCGCCCCAGAAGCGCAGCTCGGCCGCGGGGTCGGCCGCGAGCAGCCCGCGTATGAGGTTGGCGCCGTGCAGATCGCCCGATGGCTCGCCGGCTATGATATAGTATTTCATCGGATGTCGTTTTGCATAAGTCATATAGCGCCGAAGCTCTCCGGCCGGCTCGCGCGGGAGGTTGCCGGGGCGGCTTCGATACGTATGACAAATATACGCTCTTTGCGCCAGATATGCAAATAGGCCGTCGTACGGCCTGACGAAGAATCCGCCTGCCGCGGGCGGCAGACGGATCGGATGGAAATTCAGTGTGCTTTGTCGGATCTGTCGATCAGGCCTTCTCGGGCTCTATGCGGTTGCCGTTTTCGTCGAAGCAGAGCTCCTGCGTCGTGCCGTCGGCGGCGGCAAGTGTCAGCTTGTAGATCTTGGCGCCATCCTGCTCCTTGGCTTGTGCCTTGGCGATGCGGGCCTCGCGGTCGATCGTCGCCACGGCCTCCATGACGGCTGCCGGGAGGGTGTCGATATCTACGTCGACGAACTCGACTACGACCTGCTCGACGGCTGCCGTGTTATTGTCTGCTGACGTTGCGTCCTGTGCGAATGTAGTACCGACGGTTGCTGCCGTAAGAAATGCCGCTGCAAAAAACATCTTTTTCATAATCTTCTCTTGTTTAGGTTTAACATCTTTCCGTGTCACGTATCGTTTGCCGTGCCGGTTTCGATAGAGATTATGTCAATGATGATGCCGTCGGGCGGCGTAATTATATATAGTTGATAATCAGTGTAATATGTTTTAGGCATGTCGTGCCGTTCGTGATCCGGGTGTGGAATGCCGCCACAAAGGGTGTGGAATTTATCCTCACTCGATACCCAGCGACGCGAGTTTGTTGTAGAGCGTCTTGCGGTCGATGCCCAGCAGCCGCGCCGCCTGCGACTTGTTGCCCGAAGCCAGACGCAGGGCGCGTTCGATGCTCTGCCTCTCGCGCTCGGGATCGTGCAGCGACAGTGTGTCGGCAGCGGGCCTCTCGGCGGCGGCCGGGTCGACGATATGCTGTGGCAGCGACTCCGCGGTAATGTATTGGCCGGTGGTCAGCAGAGCCGCCCGCGTGACGGTATTCTTCAACTCGCGCAGATTGCCCGTCCACTCGTACTGCTCGAAGATACGCCGCACATGCTCGTCGAACCCGGCTATGCGGCGCGACAGCCGGCGGTTGGCTTCGTCGAGAAAGAAGTCGGCGTATAGCATGATGTCTTCGCGCCGGCTGCTGAGCGTTGGCAGTTGCAGCGTGAACTCCGAGAGGCGGTAGTATAGGTCGCTGCGGAAACGTCCTTCGTCTATGGCGACCTCCAAGTCCTCGTTGGTGGCCGCGACGATACGCACGTCGACAACCGCCTCGCGGTTGCTGCCGACGGGACGCACGGTCTTTTGTTGCAGGGCGCGAAGGAGCTGTATCTGGGTGTCGTAGGCGAGATTGCCCACCTCGTCGAGGAAGAGCGTGCCGCCTGCGGCAGACTCGAAAGCGCCCTTCTTGTCGGCGACAGCGCCCGTGAAGGCGCCCTTGACATGGCCGAAGAACTCCGATGCCGCGAGCTCGCGCGATACGGTGCCGCAGTCTACGGCGACGAATGGTTTGCCGCTGCGTGCGCTGCGCTCGTGAAGCAGATGCGCCACATGCTCCTTGCCGGTGCCGCTGGCGCCGCGCACGAGAACCGACATGTCGGTAGGCGCCACGAGCGATATATACTCGTAGAGGCGCGCAGAGGCTTCGCTGCGGCCTTCGATATAGCTCGGCTGCGCCGCTCGGGCGGGCGAAGATGTTTCGGCCGGACGGTTGTCGTCGGCCTTGGGTGCATCCTCCGCGCGGTTGCGGCGTGCGGCCGCAGCCTCGCCTATCTTTTCGAGCAGCATGTCGGGGCGGATAGGTTTGGTAATGTAGTCGGCGGCGCCCAGCTTCATGCTAAGTACGGCGTTGTCTATGTCGGCATATCCGGTCATGACTATGACCGGCAGCGGCCGGTGCTGACGGCCGAGCCACTCCAACAGATAGGTGCCGTCCTTGTCGGGCAGACGCATGTCGGTCAGAACCAGCGATATGTCTTCGTGCCGCGAAAGCGTCTCCACGGCGCGTGCGGCGTCCGAGGCCGTGAGCGGCTCGAAACCGCGCTTCGCGAGCAGCGTTTTCAGCATCATCGTCAGCGTTATGTCGTCGTCGACTATCAGTATCTTGTCCATAGGCGTTGTCTGCTATCGGGTTCGGGAAACGGTTTTCTCGCCGCGTAGTGCCGCGGCGTATATGCGCGCCTTGTCGGCGAGTCTGTCCAGAGCGTCGGCTGCGGGGCCTGCCGCCGCAATGACATCCTCGCCCGAGGCGGGGTCCTCGATTGCGTGCAGCCGCAGCGACAGAGTGCTGTCGCCTACCAGCTCGACATTGGGGCGTATGCGGTGCGCCGTGCGGCGTATGGTCTCGGCATCGTCGGCGTCGGCAGCCGTGCGCATCGCTGCTGCGGTGTCATGCAATCCGTCGACGAATGCGGCGAGCAAATTCTGCTGCGCCTCGGCGTCGTCCTCGGCGAATGCGGTTATGGCCGAGAAGTCGCGCTGCGCCGGCGCGGTAGGGCCGGTGTCGCGGCAGACGGTGCCGGCATCGCCAAGCGTCCGCTTCAAGACCCGCTTGATGTCGGTTACCGTATAGGGCTTGCGCACGACGGCGGCGAAGCCTGCCGCCCTCAGCGCGTTTTCGGGGCTGTCGTTGCGTGCCGTGGCTGCTATGACTGGCAGCGAGGGCGATGCGAGTTTCACGCTGCGCAGCACCTCCAACCCGTCGCATCCGGGCATCTGCAAGTCGGTCATTACCACGTCGAAGCCGCCGTCCGATACGATCCGTGCGGCGTGGCTGCCGTGGAGGCTGCACTCGGCGGCTACGCCCAGAGTGCGGCATATCGAGCGTATGAGGTCGAGTTGCAGGCGGTCGTCGTCGATAGCCAGCAGCCGTATGCCGTCGAGCCGTATGTCGGGCTGCGTCGCGGTGGGCGTGTCGAGCGGTATGGTTATGCGGAACGTGCTGCCGCGCCCCTTGCCGCTCTCGACATCGATGCTTCCCGCCAGCAGACGTACCGATCGCTCTACGATCGACAGCCCGAGGCCGAAGCCCTCCACGCCGGCGGCCGATTCGAGCCGGACGAAGCTGTCGAATATTCGGCTGCACTCCTCGGCGCTCATGCCGCATCCCGTGTCGGTTACGCTTATGCACAACTCGCCGCCGCGGATGCCGCATGCGAGCGTCACGGTGCCGCGCGAGGTAAATTTCAGGGCGTTGGACAGCAGATTGTCGACTATGCGGCGTATGCGCATAGCATCGCTTATGACGGTCGCATCGGCCGAGGCGTCGATGTGCGTGCCGATCTCCACCTCAGGCCGTCTGTGACGGCTGGCTGCGGCGTCGCGCGCCGCGTCGCGCATCATCCGCGCGGCATTGAATGGCTTCGACTCCTTCTCCGCACGGCCGTCGTCGAGACGGTAGAACTCCAAAAGGCTCTCGATGAGCGTTTGCAGATGCTCGGCCGACTGCTTCATGCCGGTTATGTAGAGCCTCTGCCGATGATCGTTGTCGAGGCGTTCCAGCAGATCGGCGTAGCCCATGATCGATCCTGCGGGCGCTTTGAGGTCGTGCGTCACGGCCAGCATCAGATGCTCGCGATAGTCGAGCAGGCGCTGCTTCTCGTCGTTGGCGCGTTCGAGCTCCGCCCTGACGCGCCGGCTGCGGCGCCAGTCGCGCAGTATGACGGCAAGAAAGACGAATACCAGCACGATCGCCGACAGCGCGACCATGCCCAGTGCCGAGACGGCGTCGCGTCGTGCGGCATCGCGCTCGGCGCGACGACGGGCGTGGTGGGCGTCCCAGTCGTGCCTTACTTCGTCTATAAGGTCGAGTATGCGTCGGTCGAGCTGGTTGTTCGCTGAGGTCACTTCGCGCCTTATGCGCGTCATGCGACGCTCGGAGTCCTCGCGTTGTCTCTCGACCTGCGATTGCAGGTCGACAAGCAGGCCGCCTATCGTGTCCGACAGCTTAACGGGTGCGGGAGCGACGTGCTCGGTCGTATCCGTCTCGATCTCGAACAGCTCGGCGACACGACGGAAAAACTTGCGGCGGCGCATGTTGACCAGCGCCGTATCGGAGTGCGAGGCTGCGAGCGAATCCTGCGCTGCGGCATCGCGCTCTCCCAGGCGGGCTATGTTGCGCTCGATGATTCGGCTCGCGTCGCTGCCGTCGCGCAGCCCCTGCGCGAGGCGCAGAAGCTCGCGCCGCTTGCGATTAACGAGCATGGATACCGTGTCGAGCCGTGCCGCGCGCACCGGATCGTCCGATAGGATGACGGTATTTTTCAGAGAGTCTATGCAGGCCAGCGAGTCCTCGACGTCTTCGTCGTAAAGGGCTATATAGCTGTCGTCGCCGGCCAGAATCATCTGGGCGCGGCTCTCGGCGCGGTAGAGGCCGACGAGCGTGCGGTCGATCATCGCATTGCGGCTCTCTATGGCCGACAGCACCGGATCGACAGCCGTCGAGGAGTCGACCTTGTGGTATATGTATGCTATCATCGCAGCGCACATCGCTGCGAGCAGCAGATAACCGGCGATTATCTTGGGTATGAAGTAACGCGACTCTTTCATCTGTTGACGGTATTGTCCCGCGCGAGGGCAGCCGGAGCGAGAGGACGGAACTCGTGGCGGTTAACGTTCGAGCAGGTCGGGGCGCAGCGCCCGCGTGCGCTCCATAGCCTGCTGCTCCTGCCACCGTTCGATCTCGGCGAAGTTGCCCGACATCAGTACGTCGGGGACGCGCCAGCCGTTGAACTCGGCCGGACGCGTGTAGACCGGCGGCGCCAGCAGATTGTCCTGAAAGCAGTCCGTGAGCGCCGACTCCTCGTCGCCTATGGCGCCGGGGATGATGCGTATTATCGAGTCGGCTATCACGCAGGCGGCCAGCTCGCCGCCGGTGAGCACGTAGTCGCCGATCGATATCTCGCGTGTTACGAGGTGTTCGCGTATGCGGTGGTCGATGCCCTTGTAGTGGCCGCAGAGGATCATGATGTTGCCCAGCAGCGAGAGACGGTTGGCCTCGTGCTGGTCGTAACGCACGCCGTCGGGCGAGACGTATATGATCTCGTCGTAGTCGCGCTGCGATTTGAGCAGCGATATGCAGCGCCACACCGGTTCGATCTTCATGACCATGCCCGCTTCGCCGCCGAAGGGGTAGTCGTCGACCGTGCGGCGGCGGTCGTCGGTGTAGTCGCGCAGATTATGTATATGTATCTCGGCATGGCCTGCCTGCTGCGCGCGTTTGAGGATCGACTCGTTGAGCGGCGAGCAGAGCAGTTCGGGTACGACGGTCAGAATATCGATGCGCATTGCTTTATCCTTTGTAGTTGATTTCGTTGTTGAGCACCTCCGTGACGAACGGGTTGTAGAGCGACTCGTGCCCCAGATCGGTCTCTTCGCCGTGGCCGGGGTAGACCTTCGTCCCGTCGCCCAGCGGCAGCAGACGTTCGAGTATCGAGCGCATGATCCACGAATAGTCGCCGCCGGGCAGGTCGGTGCGGCCTATGCTCTCGCGAAAGAGCGTGTCGCCCGTCAGCAGGATGCCCTGCTGCGGCTCGTGGAGCGATACGTGTCCGGGCGTATGTCCGGGCGTGGGAATTATGTCGAGCGTCGTCTGGCCGAAGCGTATGTCGCGCATCGTGTCGAGATCGAGATCGGGGGCTGGTATATCGCCTGTCTTTACGCCGAAGATGCCGGCGCTTGCGGCGGCGTTGTCGATCAGGAACCTGTCCTTGGCCGAGCATGCGAAGGGTATGCCGTAGCGTCCGACGACGAACGCTGCGCCCATAGTATGGTCGAAGTGTCCGTGCGTGGCCGCGAGCAATACGGGTCTCAGGCCGCGCTCCTCGACGAACGACTCCAACATGCGGTCCTCGCGGGCGGAGAAGTTGCCGGGGTCGACTATGACGCACTCTTTGGTGGCGTCCCACAATATATATGTATTCTCCTGCAACGGATTGAATACGAGTCGGGCGATGTTCATCATTGTTGATCGTTGTTTTGGCGTTTGACGAGTTTTACGACGTTTTCGACGTGGTGGGTGTGTGGGAACATGTCGACGGGGCGTACATCGGCCACGCTGTACATGTCGTCCAGAAGCGCGAGATCGCGCGCCTGCGTTGCGGGGTTGCAGCTTACGTATACGATGCGGCCGGGGGCGGCGCGCTTTATGACCTCGATGACCTTTTCGTCGACGCCCGCGCGCGGCGGGTCGAGGATCACCACGTCGGGACGGCCGTTGCGTTCGACGAACTCGTCCGAGAGCACATCCTTCATGTCGCCGGCATAGAACAGCGTGTTGTCGATGCCGTTTATGGCCGAGTTGACGCGCGCATCCTCTATGGCCTCGGGGACATATTCGATGCCCACTACGCGGCGCGCCTGCGCAGCACAGAAGTTGGCTATGGTGCCCGTGCCGGTGTAGAGATCGTAGAGTATCTCGCTGCCGGTCAGCGCGGCCGCCTCGCGCGTGATCTTGTAGAGCTCGTATGCCTGCGCCGAGTTGGTCTGGTAGAACGACTTGGGTCCCACCTTGAACTGCAAGCCCTCCATGCGCTCGACGATATGGTCCTTGCCGGCGAAGAGGATCGGCTCGCGGTCGCCGAGCGAGTCGTTCCACTTGTCGTTTATCATATATATCAGTGATGTTATCTCGGGGAACGTCGCGGCCAGATGCCCCATAAGGGCGTCGATCTTCGGGCGGTCGTTCTCGTTGAAGACGACGATCGTCATCACTTCGCCCGTCGAGGCGGTGCGTACGATGAGCGTGCGCATCAGCCCCTCGTGGGCGCGGGCGTTATGGAACGAGTATCCGTGCTCGATGCAGAAGCGCTTGACTTCGAGGCGTATGCGGTTGGAGATGTCGGCCTGCAACCAGCAGCGGTCTATGTCGAGCACCTTGTCGAAGCAGCCGGGGATATGGAATCCCAGCGCCGGCGCCGACTCGATCTCGTCTGTGCGGGCTATCTCCTCGTAGGTAAGCCAGCGGCGGTCGGCGAAGGTAAATTCGAGCTTGTTGCGATAGTGCTGCGTTGCTGCCGAGCCCAGGCACGGCCGTATCTCGGGCAGCTCGATGCGTCCTATGCGGTGCAGCTGGTCGGCCACCTGCTGCGTCTTCTGCCGCAGCTGCTCGTCGTAGGGCAGGTTCTGCCACTTGCAGCCGCCGCAAACGCCGAAGTGCGAGCAGAAAGGCTCGACGCGCATCGGCGAGCGCTCGATGAATCGCACCGCACGCCCCTCCATGTAACGGCGGTGTCTCTTGACTATCTGTACGTCCACCACGTCGCCCGGCACGGTCATCGGCACGAAGACCACCTGCTCCTCGTGTCGACCCATGGCCTTGCCCTCGGCGGCCAGTGTCGTTATGTGCAAACCCTCGATGAGAGGGTAGTCGCGTCTTTTTCTCGACATATTACCAATACTTTTCGGCAAAGATACGGTTTTGACGGAAAAATCGTGAAACAATCGCCCACTAATTGCTCGCACCCCGGCATGGCCGGGCGAAGATCTTCGCCGCCGCGCAGCTGACGACCGATATTATCGCGATGCCGGGGCCGCCATTCGTCCGGCGCGGAAAATCGCGCTCTGCGCGGCTCGGCGGGCGATCGACGGCGCCGGAAGGGCGATGAGCATAATAATGCGTTGTGCATAAAGTTATTCTCTGCGAGTTTTTTAGGGGGGGGGAAATTTGGAGATCACGGAAATAATCAGTATATTGCGCAGGATTTGACCGACAATAACTAACGGAAATAACCCTAAAATTTCAAAAACACTCTAAACACAAAACTATGAAACGCTATTTTTCTCGATTGATCCTTGCCGGAGCCATGCTTTTGGCGGGGGGGGGAATGGTAGGATGCGACAAGGACGATCCTACGCCAGAGCCCGTCGTTCCCTCATTTGCGGCGGAGCTCGTCTCTACGGAGACCGATTCGGCCAAGATCAAACTCACTTCGGAGAATCTCTCCGAGTATGCTTATCAGGTCTTCGAGGCGGCCGATGCGGCGAAGCCCGCAGCCGAGGCCGTATTCGAGGCCGGCGTCAAGGGTACGTTGAAGGACGGCCAGAACGACGTTACGATCTCTTCGCTGGCTGCTCAGACCGATTACGTGGCTTATTTCGCAGCCAGGACTGCCGACGGTATTTACTACAAGGATGTAGTGGAGGTAAAGTTCACTACGGTAGACAGCCCGGCCGTGTTTGCTGTTGAGGTAACGGGTCAGACTCAGTCGACCGTATCGGTCAAGATCAACTCGGTCAAGATCGCCGAGTATGCTTACCTGGCATACACTCCCGAGACGCTGCCCGAGACCGCTCCCAACGCTACCGTTCTGTTCGCAACGGGTACCACGGGCGCTCTGGCCGACGGCGAGAATCAGGTCGACATCGCTCGTCTGAATCCTTCTACGGCATATACGATCTACTTCGCCGCCAAGACTACGGGCGACGAGTTCTTCGGCGACGTGTTGAAGGTGGAGGCTACGACCGCCGACTTTACGGAGGCTGTCGAGGTCTTCGACGTAGACTACCACAGCTTCAAGGTAAGCGTCAAGGTTCCCGAAAACCTCAAAGCCGACGACCACATGCTCAAATGGGGTACTTCGTCGATCTTCTTGCACAACCTGAATGCTCAGGGTGGAGGAGACTTCATTAATTTGAATCTGAATGACGAGTATTACAAAACCTATTTCAATGAGGATAGGATCTTCACTGTCGACGATTACAACTCTGTAATGCGCGACGAGAACGGCGAGCCTGTTCTCGACGGCCAAGACTACATAGAGTATTACGTTGCTCCCGTTCCGGGTCAGCCCCAGAGATTCACTGTCGGCGAGTTCGCCCGCGGCGAGCACCCGTGGGGCTGGGGAGAGGGATACTATGCTCCGATGTTCGACGAGGAGGCCTATTGGACAGCCGTCGGCGGCGGTGGCGGTGACGACTGGGGTCCTCTCATGGCCGGCACGCGCGCTGTCAACGAGGCGGATTTCTGGACAGGCTTCTACGACAGCAAGCTCGTTGTATTGAAGGCTCCCGAGAAGCTCGATGCCAAGTTCGAGGTCGACATGTCGCTGCGCCCCAACGGCGGTCTTATCAGCGTTCGTCCCGACTCTAAGATCATGTTCTATCAGCTGATGCTTCTCGACGAGTATACGCTCGCCGAGCTTATGCCGCTGCTCGACGACAACACGGATTATATCCAGTGGTTTACCACCTCTTACGAGGCTGTGATAAACCTCGGCGTCGCTACTGAGTCTGGTCCCGTCGATATCATGGTCGAGGAGTTCTTCGGCGTTGTCGATCCGCAGGTCAAATATCATCTGTTCCTGGTAGGTATGGGTAACGAGGACGGTACGTTGCAGTGCTTCGAGACCTACGAGTTCAATCTTCCCGAACCGACCAAGCCCGCTCCTACGATCGAAGTTACCGGTATCGAGAAGCCCGCGGGCGAAGGCGAGGCTACGCCTTTCGAGGTGTGGTTCAATGTCAAGTGTACTTCTGCCGATGCTGACATCGTAAGATATGCTGCCAACTACGAACGTGAGTGGGAAACCACGAAGAAACAGTACCGCTTCGACGATGCTCAGCTTTTGGAGATGGCCGACAACCGATTCTCGGCGGATGATGTCGCTGCTATCAACAGCGCCGAAGGTCTGAACGTAAGATTCGATTCGTACGAGGATGCCGTGACGGTCATGGGCGCAATGGCCTCTAACGACGAGGGTACGTGGAGCCAGGCGGTCGTTACGAAGAATCGTTCGATGCGCGAGCCGGATGCCGAGCGCGTAGAGTCGGATCTGTTCACTGCTCTGAACGGCGACTGGACGGCTACGGCTACCATAACCTACACCAAGTACGACGAGAACCGCCAGCCTGTTCCTGTTACCGAGACTAAGACCTGCAAGGTAACTCTCGGCGATCTGACGGCTCCCGCAACGCTGCCCGAGTCGGTATATGCTCTCTATCCTGATATGACCCGCGATGAGGTCGACGCTCTGTTCGCTGACTTCAAGTCGCTGCAAGACGTATTCAACCAGAAGACGCGCGGTCAGAACCGCATCCTCTGCAACGGCTTCGACTTCGAGGTTCCGCGCAATCAGGGCGGTTTCGGAGATATGTCTTACCAGTCGCCGTTCGATCTGTTCTGCTCGACGACCTACAACGGATACGACAATGCGTCGCTGTTGTGGGACTTCGGACCCAAGTGGTACTTGCAGGTTGCAGCCGACGGTACGGTAACGGCTCCGTTCAACATGGGCTACTTCGCTCCGGCGTCTCAGTGGACAAAGAGTGCATACTACATGGTCGCATCGGACGGCAAGGCCGTAATTGCAGGCGACGAGACCACCGGATTCCCCGTCGAGGTATCGGCCGACCGCAATACGATTACCGTCAAGCCTTTCGTACAGGGCGAGACTGAGTACTTCCCTGTTCTGGCACAGCTCTACACCGGCGGCAACTTCCAGTACGGTGCCCGCGTTACGACCGATATCGTGCTTACGCGCGGTTGGAACGAGGCTGCGACCGTCAAGTCGGCTGTAACCGGCGGCAAGATCTCTGCATGCAGCGTCGCAGGCGAGAGAGTCAAGCTGGCCAAGAAGCCCATGTCGCGCACTATCATGGCGCTGACCAAGCCGGCTCCGAGACCCAAGAGCCACGGTGTGACCGTAGAGCAGTTCAGAGCAAACCTCAAAAAAACGTTCGACAAACTCTACCGTGCACGTTAAAAGTTTATAATTCACGTCGATCGGGAACTCTCCGCGAGGGGAGTTCCTGTTCGTCTTTTTATAATATATAGTATCTATGAAGAAACTATTGAGTTCGATATTCGCCATTATGGCGGTATGCACGCTTTCGGCCCAGTCGCTGCCCGACGTCAAGGTCGAGACGGCCGACGGCCGCGAGATATCCGTGCGTTCGCTTACGGGTAAGAAGCCTCTGATAATATCTTTCTGGGCCATAACCTGCAAGCCCTGCATTCAGGAGCTCAACGCCATTAACGACAGTCTGGACGAGTGGCGCGAGCTGGCCGACTTCGACGTCGTAGCCGTATCGGTAGACGACGTGCGCCAGAAGTCGTCGGCCAAGGCCAAGGCCGCATCCATGGGCTGGGATTTCATCTGTCTGTTCGACCAGAACCAGACGTTGAAGCGTGCGATGAATGTGTCGCTGACGCCGCAGTCGTTCGTCGTCGACGCCGACGGCAACGTGGTCTTCTCGCATTCGGGCTATACGCCCGGCAGCGAGCAGCAGCTGCTGGATAAGGTTATCGAGATTTCTAAACGCAAATAACCATGAAACGAATTATTCTTTCGGCTCTTGCCGCATGTGCCGTTTCGGCGGCCGGTGCACAGATCCGTCTGGGCGACGGCCAGCTTACCGGCAGCTTCGAGACCAACTCGATCTATTATGTCGACGACAGCGGTCTGGGTGATGCCGGCACGGCTCCCGATGACAAGTTCGGATCGAACAACTATCTGAAAGTAGACTACAACTACGGCCGCTTTTCCGCCGGCTTGCAGGCCGATGCCTATCTGCCCGCATTGCAGGGATACGAGATCGGTCAGCAGCCCGGTGCGCACAAGTTCTACCTGTCGTCGAAGTATATTCAGTGGCAGGACAACAACTTCTCGGTGCTGGTGGGCGATATCTTCGACCAGTTCGGCAACGGCCTTATCTTCCGCAGCTTCGAGGATCGCCAGCTGGGCTTCAACAATTCGCTCGAAGGTATCCGCGGCAGCTATCGCTTCGGCAACTACGTGCAGTTGAAGGCCTTGTACGGCCGTCCGCGTCTCTATACCGACTATGCCGATTCGTGGGTGCGCGGCGGCGATCTGAGCGTCTCGCTGAGCGACATATTCGGCAGCCGCGAGTTGCAGCTCTCGTTGGAGGGCAGCTACGTCAACCGTTACGAGGCGCTCGACAAGGACGAGATGCTCGACTTCGAGTCGCGCGGTCTTACCTCGTCGAATCTCAACATGTATTCGGGACGTATGAATCTGGCATGGAAGGGTCTGTCGCTGCGCGGCGAGTATGTAGCCAAGAGCAAGGACCTGCCTACGGCCGTCACGGCTTCGGCCGTAAGGGGCGAAGCCGTCCTCGGCGAGTTGGGTTTCAGCCATAAGGCGTTCAGCATCTCGGGTACGTTCCGCATGCTCGACAATATGGGCACCATGCTCTCGCTCTACGGCACGGGCACGGGCAACACGCTCAACTATCTGCCCGCGTTGACGCGTCAGTATACCTATATGCTGGCCAATCTCAACCCATATCAGGTCAATGTCGAGGGCGAGATCGGCGGTCAGGTCGATGTATACTACACGATCCGCAACAAGCAGAACAGATCGCGTTACTGGAACCTGCATGCCAACTACTCGACCTACTATACGCTGCGCGGCGAGCAGAGCATGACCGGCAACCGCGAGCTGCTGTGGCAGGATATCAATGTCGATGTGGAGCGTCAGTGGAACAAACGTCTTAAAACGACGCTGCTCTATTCGTTCCAGGAGTGGAACCCGCATCACGGCTACCGTCATCGCACCTATGTGTCGAACATCTTCGTTGCAGACGTGACCTATAAGTTCGACCGCACCAAGTCGCTGCGCGTCGAGGCTCAGTATCTGCTTTCGGACGAGTACGAGGGCGACTGGGTGGCCGGTCTGGTCGAGTTCAGCGTCGCCCCCCATTGGAGCGTCTTTTTCAGCGATATGTACAATATCGACAAGACCAAGACCAACTATTACAGCGGTGGTTTCAGCTACACGAAGAACCGCACCCGCATTCAGCTCAGCTACGGCCGCAACCGTGCCGGCTATGTATGCTCGGGCGGCGTGTGCCGTTATTCGCCGGCATATACGGGTCTGAACCTCGCTCTGACATCATCATTCTAAGCATCTTCTGCAAGCCGAGTGCAGAGCCGAGCATGTTCGCGAGCTATGCCGAGGCGGGAAAATGCGGAAATAAATTCAATAAAAGGAATTAGACGAATATGAAACTGTTCAAATACATTCTGACCCTCTCGCTCGTCGCTCTTACCGCCGCTTCGTGCCTCAAAGGCAAGGGCAGCGATTTCGAGGACGTATCGGAGGCCAGCTTCGAGGCTGCCGTTTCGCCTGCCCAGATCGTCGCCGACGGCGAGGAGGCTGCGGTATTCACGGCGAAATACGGTCAGCGCATACTTTCGGCCGATGACGTCAAGGTGTTCGACGCCGCCGATGACAGCGAGCTGTCGCTGCCCGAGCTTCGTTTCACGACCGAGACTGCCGGAACCTATAACTTCTATCTTACCTACAACGACGGCGCCGAGGAGCACCGTTCAGAGACTCTGACCGTGGAGGCCGTCGCCAAGGGCGACAATCCCGGCAACGACGAGGTCGATCTGGGCAAGACCGACGACAAGGGACTTACCGTGTCGCTGTCGACGACGGTCATTCAGGCTGGTGTCGACCGTGCCGTGATGGTCGTGCGCTTCGACGGCGAGGTGCTGGCCGACGGATACGACATCTACGATGCCAAGAGCAATACGCCCGCCGATCTGCCGCGTGCCACGCTCACGGCTGATGACGGAACGGCCTACGAGCTGCCCGTAGTTACGGCCTCGGAGGCCGGTACCATGAGCTACTGGGTGGCTTACAAGACGCACAACACGGCTAAGAATCCCGCGACCGTTACGGCCGTGACGTTCGCCGTGCCGGAGCGTCCGGCCGACTCGCAGCCCGATAACACGTCGTTCGTGCATCGCGCTATGTTGACGCAGTTTACAGGTCTGGGCTGCGGCTACTGCCCCTACATGATCGCTGCGTTGGAGACCCTGTCGGAGAATACCGATTACGCGTCGAAGTATGTCCTGACGGTGGCGCATACGTATAGCGGCGACCCCTATCATCCGGGTGTCAACGTCGACGATGCAATGGGCATCAAGAGCTATCCGGCCGTTGTCTGCGACATGGGTCGCAAGATCGACAACTACGGCTACGAGGCCAATATAACCAACCTCAAAAAGATGATCGATTTGTCTATGGCCGCGCCTGCCAAAGCCGGTATTTCGGCCGCTATGGATGTACGTGACAATACGCTCGTGATACGTATGACGGTCAAGGCCGCCGAGACGAACGACTATCGCGTAGGCGCTTGGGTAATGGAGGATGGCCTGAGCGGTCATCAGTATAACTACGGAATGACGGGCGACTACGATTTCGACACGCACAATAATGTCATCCGTGTCGTCGACAGCCGCTATGCTCCTAATAACGTAAGCGGCCATGCGGTCGGAACGCTGGGTGCCGGCAAGCTCGCCGACAAGCTCTTCGTCATCAATCTCGATCCCGCGTGGAAGCAGGAGAACATGCACGTGGCGCTGTTCGTGACTGCACTCGATGAAAAGGGTAACCGTTATGTAACCAACGTCGTCGCGGTCGACTCGCTTACCGGTACTATCGGCTTCGAGTACGAGTAGTGATTATCCCCGGAAGAGCGTTTCGGCTCGCGCCGGTCGGTCGCCGCAAGGTTTATCCTGCATGCGCCGGTTCGATGCCTCGGCATAGTCCTAAACGGCTCGGCTCTGCGCTCATTCGGCAGATGATATGTTTTTACGATCGTCCCCGCAACCTTATGTTGCGAGGACGATCTTTTGTTTATAGATAGCAGGACATTGTTCCGTCGTATGCCTGCATGGTTCTATATCTCTGCGGCCGTTGGTGCACCCGGATGCCGTTGCAGCATGGAGCTCGCGATATGGAATCGGGTTCGTCGCGAGAAGGCGAATATAATTGGCGAATTGCTCTTTGGCCTCTCGTCGCCTTGGCAAAGTCCGAATAAATCGTCTCTGCGCTCGGCCTAATGAAAATGTGCGGATTTGGAGTCGGCAGGCATGGAGCGTCGCAGTAAATAGGCTTGCTCCACGCCGTGCGGCCTGCATCATGGCGCAGTATCGCCGCGCTTTCGGAGGGGCAGCATCCCGATACGTAAAAGTGAGATTCGCACCTGCAAGCATCGCAATAGCGGTTGGCAACTGTATACAAAAACTCCGTGCCGGCACACTGCCGACACGGATGCGATAGCTTTTAATTGCATATGACCGCTGCGAGACGAGCGCTATGATACGGATACCCGGATCATCTCCGGCGATGCCCGACGGTAACCGGTATATGCGCCGTCCATGACGTGCATGGCTGGCGGGCGCATTCTGCCCTGTGTTCAACTCATCGCCATCTCCTCACTATGGCGCCGGAGGCATGGCCGGCAGCGGGGCAGTTGCGACGGTCGCGCAGAAAGCGTTCGGGAGACGGTTACGCAGCCATGCGTCAGCCGATAAGGCAGCCGTTGGTCTTTGCGATAATCAGATCTACGCCGGCCTCCTCGATGTATTCGCGAGCCTGCTCCGAGATGCCGTCGTCGGTAACGATGATGTCGATGCGGTCGAGCGGACATATCTTGGCGAAGCCGCGACGGCCGAACTTGGTCGAGTCGACCAGCAGAACGGTCTGCGATGCCGCCTCCATCATGTCGTTGGTCAGGCGCGCCTCCTCCAACGTCGAACATGTGATGCCCGTCTCGTCGTCGATGCCGTCCGAGCCGAAGAATACCTTCGAGCAGCGTATGTCTTTGAGCTCGGTGGCGGCCATTTCGCCGCGTACCGAGAGGGTGTTCTTATAAATCTTGCCGCCTAACTGTATGACGTCGATCTTCTCATTTTCGTTCAGCAGCACCGCTACGCGCAGATCGGGCGTCACGACGTTGAGATGCGAGTCGGTCGCGATCTGCTCGGCGAAAGCGTAGAGCGTAGAGCCCGAGGCGACGATGATCGAGTCGTTGTCGGCGATGAGCTTGGCCGCTTCGCGGGCTATGATGCGTTTGAGCTCGGTGTTGATATGGCTCTTGACCTGCACGCTGATATCCATAACGTGGGGGTTGGCTGCCGTGGCGCTGCCGTGCGTGCGGTACAGCACCTTCTGCGATTCGAGGAAGCGCAGGTCCTTGCGGATCGTAGCCTTGGTAACGTTCAGCTCGTTGGCTATGTCGGCCACACGAATATAACCGTGTTTGTTAAGTTGTTCCTGGATGTACTTGTACCTCTCTGCGATACTCATCTTTCAAATGTATATTAAGTTTTGTAGATACAGTTGTTTGCCTCGATAGCCGACCGCCGGCGGCCGAACTCGTCGACTGCCGGCCGGATGCCGGACATCATGCCATATTACAAATATACGGATAAAAAACGGTATGGCGAATATTTTGAGAAATTTTTAGGTGCCGCGTTGCAATTATTTGCTTTTGCGGTCGTTGCGGCATGGCGGCGCGCTATCTCTCCACCTCGCGTCGGTTCATCAGCGCGTGGGTTATGGTCAGCTCGTCGACATACTCCAACTCGTCGCCGAAGCCTATTCCGCGCGCTATGGTCGTGACCTTGACATCGGGGTAGGCTTTGAGGCGGTTAAGCAGATAGAAGAGCGTCGTCTCGCCCTCGACCGAGGTCGATATGGCTATTATGACCTCGCGCACCGTGCCTGCGGCTACGGTGTCGCACAAAAGGTCGATTTTGAGGTCGGAGGGGCCGATGCCCTGCATGGGCGATATGACGCCGCCCAGGACGTGATACAGACCGCGGTACTGCGACGTATTCTCGATCGACATCAGGTCGGCCACCTGCTCGACGACGCATATCGTGGAGCGGTCGCGCCGAGGGTCGCTGCAAATGGGACATATATCGGTGTCGGATAGGTTGTTGCACTTGGTGCAGTAGCGTATCTCGTGGCGGAAGCGTTCGATGCTCGCTGCGAGCGAATCGACCGTCGATGTATCCATTTTGAGTATGTGCATGGCAAGACGCAATGCCGTGCGCCGGCCTATGCTTGGCAGGCGTTGCAGTTCGCTTGTAACGTTGTCGAGCAGCTTAGACATGGCGGCAGGTTATATTTTCTCGATCTGCGCGGAGCGTATCCAACCCTTTTCTCCGTCGGCGAAGATTATCTCGCTCCACTCGCCCAGCGAGCGCGACAGAGTGACCGTGACGCCCTGACCTGGTTCGCGGATGACCTTGGTCTCGTTGTCGGGCGACGAGTGCACGGGTGCCGTGTCGCGGCATACGACGACGGCCATATCGTCGCGGCGCTCGACGGAGCGTTGCGAGGCGGCCATGACGGTAGCCAGAACGAACATCACTGCCAGCAGCAGCGCGCCGAAGAAGCCCGCCTTGCGCAGTGCTACGTTGCGCGAGAGCAGATAGAGTATTGTCAGTGTGAGCACGGCGGCCAGAAGAACGATCGACAGAGCCGCCCATGCGTTGCTCGACAGCATGTTGCGCAGCGAACGCCAGACGCGCGCCATCACGAACTCGGGCACGCCGTCGGTGTCGTTGGTGTGGTCGACGGCAAGGTCGAGGTTATACTGTGCGTCGCTCATCGACGGGTCGAGCCTGAGCGCGCGCCGGTAGTTGAGCACGGCGCGTCCCAGCTGCCCCGAGGCGAAGGGGCGGCCGTTGAGCGCGATGTCGTTCTGCCCGGCCTTGAAGTAGGCGTTGCCGGTGTTGTAGTAGAGCTCGGCCGACGAGTAGCCCATTTCGGCGATGCGTGTGTAGAGCTCGGCGGCCTCGGCGAAGCGCTTCTCGGCATAGGCCTCGTTGGCGCTGCTCCACAGCGCATCGACGGCGAGGTCGGCATACTCCGACTGCTGCGCGCGGGTGCCCAGAGGCGCGGCGAGCAACAGCGCCAGTGCGGCGATACGTGTTATTGTGAGGTGTTTCATGACTCGTCTAACGTTTTACGATCGATTCTATTTTCGAGATGATATCCACGGCGTCGGCATATACCTCCTCCATAGTGTTGGTCGTCGAGGGCGAATACTGCGCCTCGTCGCAGCGCGATATGATTTCGCAGAAGAGCTCTGCATCCGATGCCGCGACGCCGCGGCGGTACAGCTCCTCGCGAATGGTCTCCTTGGTAAGGTTGGCCGCCGGGATGTTGAACTTGTCGCCCATGTATCCCCACAGCGCTTTGAGCATCTCCTCGTAGAAGGCGTGGCGCTGCTGTTGCTGCATGTGGCGTCGTGCCATGCGCAGGCGTTGGACGGCAGCCTTGTTGGCGTGCCTGATGCGGCGCTGGACGAGATTGCGGTTCTCGCGTATGCGGTGGCGCAGGATGACGTATGCCACCACGAATGCCGCCGTGATGACCACTACCAGCAGGAAGTAGAGCGGAGAGAACATGAACAGCCGCTGCTGACGGCGCAGTGCGCCGCTGTCGGTGCGGATGAAGCGTATGTCGCGGTCGAGCTGCTTCATCTTCTCGTTATATATCGTCGGCAGCTGTCCCGAGGGCAGCGACGCGGCGGAGCCGTCGCCCGACACTTCGAGCTGCACGGGCGGGGTCGAGAGGGTAATGTACTGCTCCTTGCGGGGGTCGAAGTAGCTGAATTGGACGGGAGGGATAGTGAACTCGCCGGCCGAACGTGCGACGAACGGGTATTCGTACTTGATCGTGCCCGAGGTGCCTGCGGCCGAGACATTGAACGAGTCGGAGGTCTTGGTGTCGTACACTTCGAACGATTCGGGCATCGTGACCGCCGGTGTCTCGACGAATTTCAGGTTGCCCTGACCCGAGAGCGTGAGCGTGATGCTCGCGGCCGAGTTGACGCTGATCTTCGAGGGGGGCATGGCGCTCTGCAACGAAAAGCTGCCCACGGCGCCGCCGAAGCTGTGCGGTGCGTCGGCCGGCAGCGGCTTGACCGTCAAAACGGTCTGGCCGGTCGATACCTTGCGGTTGACCGACATGACCTCCTGACCGCCGAAGAAGGGGTCGAAGCCTCGGTTGCTCTCGACGACGACCTGTGCCACGGCCGTGAGCTCGGCCGGGTCGATGACCACCCTGCCCGACTGCTGCGGGTAGAGCAGATACTCTTTCAGCAGATATGTCGTGTAGACCTTGCCGTCGAGCTGTTCGCGCGAGGAGTTGTCGTCGCTGACGGGCAGCTCCTGCGACCAGAAGCCCTCGAAGGCGGGCAGTTTGACGTTGTTGATTGTGGCGATCGAGGCGCGGGTGTAGAGCACGATCGAGGCGCGCACGGCCTCGCCCTTGTATACCGATGACGACGACAGGTTGATGCGCAGCAGTATGTCGTCCTTGGCGATGTGCGACTCGGGCGACGAGCCCGGACGGCGTTCGTCCTGCGGCGAGGATGGGCGGGTGCCCTCGTCGACGACCTCGACGGGCAGCGGACGCGTGGCGTAGCGTTTGCCGTCGACCGTGATTGCGGCGGCGCCTATGGTATGCGTGCCCGCAGCCTGCGGCATGAGCACGTAGGTGTAGGTGTAGCTCTCGCTGGTGGTTTGCTTGCCGTTGATCCAGTAGCTCTGGCGTCCGGTGGCCACGGTAGGTCCGGCCAGGATGTCGAATCCGGCGAAGTCGGGCGCCTCGAACGAGTCGTCGTCGGGACGCGCATCGGCACGGAACTCGACGCGGAAATACTGTCCGAGCGAAGTTATAGTCGGAGCGTCGACCTTGAACGAGACCGCGCCGTCGGCGTGTGCTGCGCAGACGAAACAGAGCAGCGCCGCAACGGTCGCAAGTATTCTGCTTGAAATGTATCGTTTCATCGGATACGTGTTTTCTTATCGATATACGTTCAACGTTACGGTATAAACGTTTATTATCGGGGAGTCTCGAAAATTCGAGGCTCCCCGATATATAGGTGCCGGCCGCGTGCGGCGGTTTAGTGCGCGAAGTCGGCGAAGAAGTCGTTGCCCTTGTCGTCCACGATGATGAATGCCGGGAAGTTCTCGACATAAATCTTGCGGACGGCCTCCATGCCCAGCTCGGGGAAGTCGACCACCTCGACGCTCTTTATCGAGTTCTTGGCCAGAATGGCTGCCGGACCGCCTATCGAGCCGAGGTAGAAGCCTCCGTTGGCCTTGCAGGCGTCGGTAACGGCCTTCGAGCGGTTGCCCTTGGCCACCATTACCAGCGAGCCGCCGTGCTTCTGGAACAGATCGACGTAGGGATCCATGCG
>OFGD01000175.1_pt1 | contig 54121 bp, 53 predicted proteins | sample 1521671 | NCBI WGS metagenome assembly OFGD01 (sample SAMEA3504114, study PRJEB24116) | mouse gut metagenome | biome: mouse gut; feature: mouse-associated habitat; material: faeces | place: Denmark | collected 2011 | reverse complement strand
TGGGGGAGCGGCAGCCGTTAGCGAGTGAACGAGCTCTGCGGATAGCGACAGCAGAGATAATCATTTCCCAATAAAAAGAAAATGTTATAATTATCTTTTGTAGTTATAAAATCAACCTGATACTAAAACAAAGCAGAAAGATACATTAGGATTGTAAGATTATTGGATTAATTTTTACCATAGAACATTCTGGTATGACAAAGACACTCACAATTCTCTGTGTTCTGTGCCCCATTCACACATTTTTTCCATAAGAGGGTAAAGAGAGCGTCCTTTTTCTGAAAGACTGTATTCCACTTTGGGCGGAATTTGGGGATATTCCCTGCGAATGATAAGTCCGTCCGCCTCCATGGCTTTTAGTTCTGCGCTCAAGGTTTTATACGTAATAGTACCTATTTTTCGCTGTAATTCATTGAAACGGATAACAGGATAATCCACCAGCCAATATAAAATAACCAAACGCCATTTGCCGCCGATCATGGACAGGGTATAGCCAAAAGGCGTGTCTGTCAGTGAGGTGATTTGTTTTTCATATGTATCCATACTCATATGCTTTTCTCCGCTGATATACTTTCTTTAATGATAGTATATGTCAAAAAAGTGCGTACTTGCAAATTTGTTTTTGTACGATATGTTAAAACAAGTTATCAGACAAGTAATAAAAGTACGGAGAATAACGTTATGATGAAAAAATGCAAACTCACAGTTTTAAAGACAACATTTCAAGAAGATTTAGCCAAAGAATACGGCATACCTCATTTGGGAAAATGTCCTCTTATGGAAGAAGGAGAAGTCTTTTATGCTGATTATGCCAAACCGGAAGGCTTTTGCGACGAAGCATGGAAAGCGATTTATCAATATGTCTTTGCGTTGGCGCATGGTGCTGATGATTGGTATTTTGATGATTGGATTGATACGAAAAAACACAAAGGCGTTGCCATTTGCTCCTGCAATGACGGACTAAGACCAGTTATCATCAAAGTAGAACGTGTTGACAAATAAAATTTGGATCCCGAGTTTTTCCGTATTCCATTCGGAATGACTTTCGGAAGTACTCATTTCTTGTAAAAAAGAAAAATTTTCGCTTTGTCATAGTATGGGGTTGATTTTATAGTAATTGGATTTAATTACAAAAATTTACAGTTACTTTTTTATGGGGAAATGATTATCTCTGCTGTCGCTATCCGCAGAGCTCGTTCACTTGCTAACGGCTGCCGCTCCCCCATATCCTCTCTTCGCTTGTTTTTATTTCATAAAAAAGATTATTTTTTGTAATTGAAAAAATTTTATTTGTTTATCCAACCTCTTTCCATTTTCCATAACAGAGCGAAAATTTTTAGAACAAAAAAGGGAGTTTGCACTCCCTTTTTTATATATGACTACTCAATACCTATGAATTAGTCTTCTTCTTTCTTGCCGGAGCCTTTTAAGCCGTACATGGTAGTAGAACCTGAAGACCAGTACATGAGTTTTTCATCAGCAATAAGAGCTGAGAGAACGTCCTTAACTTTACGCGGGCTTGCGCCATCGAAAAGTTCAAGGAAGTTATTGAAGTAGAATTTGGTTTTTTGACCGCTTTTGCTTTCGAGGAAGTCGATAACTTTCTTTTTATCTTCTTCGGTAACGGAAGCATGAGCAGCAGCAGCGTGAGCAGCAGCACCTTCGTAAGCGTGGAGAGCAGCTTCAGTGAATTTGAACTGAGTGCTTTGACGCCATGTGTAGTATGCTGGATCACGGAAGTCGTCAATAAGGTGGTGGGTAAATTCCAAGTCACAAAGTTCGAAGAATTTTTCCCAGCCGATACGTTCTGCCCAGTCGCCAATACGTTCGTATTTACGAGCGTTTTTCGCATACACTTCAATAATGTGTTTGATGGTTTTGGTGAGTGTGGGCCAGCGTGGGGTTTCGTTAGGAATGTATCCTACTACAACCTTAGAGAACTTAGGCATGCTGATACGGTTGGAAACTTTACCGCCAACCATGATAACAACACCGTCACCGCCTTGACCGTCAGAAATTGGAAGAGCAGGACACATGGTGTAGCAGTTACCGCAGTACATGCAGCGTTCGCTCTTGATAGCGATGGAGTTGAGTTTTTTTCCGTTGTGTTCTTCTTTTGAAGGACGAACAGCAGCAACAGGACAAGCAGCAACTGCGAGAGGAATTTCGCAGAGGTGGTCAACCCATTCGTGGTCAATCATAGGAGGTTTACGGTGAATACCAACAATACCGATATCGGAGCAGTGTACAGCACCGCACATGTTGAGGCAGCAGGCAAGAGAAATACGAACCGGAGCAGGTAAACGCATGTTTTGGAAGTCGGCAAAAACTTCGTCCATAACCGCTTTTACAGGACCGGAGGCGTCAGTTGCAGGGGTATGGCAGTGTACCCAGCCTTGGGTATGAACAATGTTGGAAACACCGGCACCGGTACCGCCGATAGGGAATTTGAAGGAACCTTTATCGTATTTACGGGAAGCAAGGTCAGCTTTAAGAGCTTTCAGGGTTGCTTCGTCAGTAACCATGAACTCAACGTTGTTACGGGTAGTAAAACGAAGGTGTCCGTCACAGTATTTGTCTGCGATTTCGCAGCATTCACGAACATATAAAGTAGAAACGGTACGTGCGCCGCCGCAGCGAACGGTGTATACTTTGTCACCGCTTTCGGCTACGTGCATCAATACGCCCGGTTCAAGGATTTCGTGATAAAGCCATTTGCCGAAGTTATTTTTAATAACTGGTGGAAAGAAGTTATCATAAGGACGCGGTCCGATATCTGAATTACGACCTTCCATTGGTTTTTCTGGATTATATCCGGAAGAAATGAAAGCCATGTTTGCTCTCCTTCTGAATTAACGTTGGTGTCTTTTGCGGAATGCATCAATGTCACGGCTCCAACCGCCGGGTACTTCTTCTTCTTTGAAGAAGATGTACGGGTTGGCACGAGGAGCGACAACATGCTGGGCAACTGCAGGAATTTCGGTAACTTCGAGAAGTTTTTGGAATGAAAGACGTTTAATGGTTTCACCGACACGTTCGCGGTTTTTACCTTCTTCCATCCACCAGTCCCAAATCTTTTCGATTACGCCTTTGATTTCTTCAAAAGGTTCTTCAGCAGGAATAAATGGAACAAGCAATGAACCCATTTGTGCACCGTCAAGAATAGGAGCTTTCGCACCAAGCAGGATGGATGCACCGCGTTCGTCACCGATATGAAGAGCACGAGGCATGGTGTTGATACAGTGCATGCAGCGTACGCATTCTTTGGTATCAATAGAAAGTTTTGAGCCGTCCCATTTCATGCATTGGCTTGGGCAGCGGTCAATAACTTCAGCTTGGATATCGAATTTACCCCAGTCGCGTCCGGCGTGAGCGCCTGCGTTTGGTTTAAATTCACCGCCAACATATGCTTTTACAGCTTCTTGGTCGATTTTGATATCGTCTTTCCATGTTCCGATAACTGAGAAGTCGGAACGGGCAATGGAAGCTACGCAGCCGTTGGGGCAAGCGTCAAATTTGAATTTAAATTTGTAAGGGAATGCAGGACGGTGCAATTCGTCTTGGTAATCCATTGTGAGCTGGTAGCAGGCTAATTGTGAGTTGTAGCAAGCATATTCACAGCGGGATTGTCCTAAGCAGGATTCTGGAGTACGAAGGTTGGAACCTGAACCGCCAAGGTCTGTAGGATATTTTTCATCATGGGTAAGATCCCAGAAGATTTCTTCGAGTTGTGGGGTTTGGGTACCCAAAAGAACGATATCACCGGTTGCACCGTGCATGTTCATGATACCTGAACCGCGTAAATCCCAAATGTCACAGATATGTCTTAAAAATTCTGTGTTATAGTATTTACCTGCGGGTTGGTTAACACGAATGGTGTGGAAGTGTGCTACACCTGGGAATTGTTCAGGTTGGTCGCAGTAACGACCGATAACGCCGCCGCCGTAACCGAATACGCCAACGATACCGCCGTGTTTCCAGTGGGTTTCACCTTCTTCATAAGAAAGTTCAAGAATACCAAGAAGATCTTCAGGAGCATCAACAGGAATTTGATAATCAAGACCTTTTGGATTCTTAGCACGTTCAGCGGCAGCCTGTTTGATGTCAGATACAAAACTTGGCCATGGACCTGATTCAAGTTGATCTAACAGAGGGGTTGCATGTTTCGCCATTGCCATACCTCCAGATGGGTTAATGAAATCTATCGGATGAGTTTCCGATTTAATTTTGTTTTTACGATAAAACCTTATGCAGAGAAAAACTGCTTCTCTGCAATACCTTTACGTACAAGTACATTACAATAATTAAAGAATTTTGACAACATTTTTAAGAATATTTGTTAAAAAAACTGTCTTGTGAAAAGAATAACGTATGAATTTTAGAAAGTTAGAAGATTAAGAATAATTTTAACCTTGAAAAAACATTTTTTAATGCACATTAATTTTTTTGCAGGAATAAGGGACAGGAACTCTTTTTAAGCCGATTTTTTTCCGCTCATTCATGTATAATGAAAAACTTTGAAAAATGGCTGAAATAAAGGATTTGAAAGACTTGCTGCAAAAAGCGTGTATATTGATATGGAATAAAAAAAATAAAATTTTTCATTAAAGAGGTTTTAAAAAGGTTGTTTGTGAAAAATATAACGCTTATAATTAAGGATGTTAGATGTAATTGCGTCTCTTTGCCTGCAAGGAATGATATTTTTTTTTGCCATTGGTCGTCTATGCGAAGTAATTTTTAAACACCATCAATAAATAATCGTGATTTGTTCGGATTGTTCTTTATCAAAAATCATTGTTTCTAAAGGAATGATCCCAGCATACTTTTTTTTCAGCCAATTCTTCGTGCCGAAAAAACAGCCTTGTAAATGGGCAGGGATAAGGATTTGCCGAACAGGACAATTGGAATGTGCGAGAGTATCTTTAATTAATGAATAAAGAGTATAGCCCATGATATCACTGCCAAGACTTGGGTGGCGCGGACCTGCCGCAAGATGTGCATCAAATTCCTGCTCCGGGGCTACGGTCAGGCGGATAACGGGTATCTTTGCCTTCCAAGCCATGGCAAGGGCATAGCCCAGCGTTTGTATGCATTGTTCGTTTGTCCATGGTGTGAATTTTTGGGCAAGAAAAAGTTTTGCAAGGGCTGTTCCTTCCGGCACAAGGCAGGGATAAAAGCGAAGGCAATGGGGTTTTAAAGAAATGGCAGTTTCTGCGTCCTGTAAAAAGATTGCTTCCCCTTGTTCCGGTAAACCTGCCATCAGCTGAATTCCCAGTTTAAAACCGTTTTTCAGCACAGTCTGACAGGCTTTTACGGCAGTTTCCCTTGTGTAGGCACGTTTGCTTTGGTTAAGAACTGTGTTGTCAAAGCTTTGTATGCCAAGCTCAATTAAATCAATGCCAATGACTTTGAGCTGCTGCAAACGGTCAGGGGCAAGGGCGTCAGGACGGGTGGAACAGCGTCCAAGCAGAGTAATACCTTTATCTTGAGCAAGTTGTTTGCAGTCTTTGAAAAAATCAAGACACAGGGAAAAATCCTTTTCATTAATCGCCGTGAATGTTCCTCCGTAAAATGCCATATCGATGACAGGGGATTGCGTTTTTACCAGAAAATCCGGGAAAATTATTTTTGCTTCGGCAATAGCTTTGGCAACACTTTGTTTTCCTTTCCCCGTTTGGCTTTCCTGTGCACAAAAAATACAGTGGTGGGGACAGCCCGCAAAAGGAATAAAAACGGGAAAAATTTTTCCGCGTTCCAGTTTAGGGTTGACGGCAAAGCAATGGCTTCTGCGGTTCTCATTCATTAAAAAATCCAAATTAAAAAAATTCCAAAAAAATACCTGTATTCTTGTGCACTCTTGTGCTATACCTTTGATAAAGGTATGCCGTACGGAGGAAATATGCAAGAAAAAGATTGTTTATTTTGTCGCATTATCAATGGTGATATTCCCAGTTCCAAAGTGTATGAAGACGAGTTTGTGTATGCTTTTTTAGATATTGCTCCCGGTTTTCCCGGGCATACTCTTATTGTGCCCAAAAAGCATTATAAGAATATTCTGGATATGGATGCAAAGGAAACAAGTCATATTTTTGCTGCTGTTCAGAAAATTGCACCTGCCATGATGAAGGTGACCGGAGCAGAGGGCTTCCATGTTTTGCAAAATAACAACGAAGCGGCAGGGCAAACCGTGTTCCATACCCATTTTCATGTTATTCCCAGAAAAGCTGATGACGGCATGACTCTCTGGACACCGACTTCTTATGAAAACAAGGAAAAAATGCTTGAAATGGCTCAAAAAATCCGTAATGAAATACAATAACAATGCGTTGCCCGCATAAGGCGTTGTGTAAACAAAAAATTCGTATCAATCGAAGATAAAGTTTTCACATTTTGCTTATCTCTCCCGTGCTTTTCTGAAAGAAAAACATGTTGTGCACGGAATATGGGCGCTGCTTGCGGATATATGGATAATGGCAGTGGAGCTGTTTTTTTTCATACTTGAAAGGTGCTGAAAAGGCGATAAAAAGCAAAAGAAAAGCGAAAGAAGCGCCGGGAAATAGTATAATTATATATAATAGTTATAAAATAACCCGTGGAGCAGAATAAAGCGAAATTTTAATTTTTTTCAAAATTTGCAAAATTTAACTTGCAAAATAAGATTGTTATGCGTATTAAAAAAGCAATTCGGAGGTTCACATGAATAAAGCATTAACCAAAGCAGATATTGTCGAATCAATCTATGCGCAAACTGAGAAAAACAGAGCAGAAGTTAAAAATATTGTTGAAACATTGCTTACTCTTATGAAGCAATCCATTAAAAAAGATCATGCTCTTTTGATTAGCGGTTTTGGCAAATTCGAAGCATACGACAAAAAAGCCCGTAAGGGACGTAACCCTCAAACCAATGCTTCTATTACCCTTCCTCCCCGTAAAGTTGTTGTATTTCGCTTATCCCGCAAATTTCGTGCTGAGCTCAACGGCGAAGAAGCATAGTTTATTTTTGTGCAAAAACTTTGAAATAAGTGCGTTTTGACGCACTTTTTTTTGTTTAAAAAAACTTTATTTTTTATCCTCTCTTTTCTATTTACTTTACTCTTTTTGGAATACATTGAGCAATAATTCTTGACTAGTGAGGATTATCTGATATCATCTAGGAACATCTAGGAACATCTAGGAACATCTAGGAACATCTAGGAACATCTAGGGCTATTTAAGGATAGATATGATACGAATAAATGATATTGTTATCACAACTGATTTGTTAAATAAAATAGCTGAGATAGATAGGTTTAATAGTTCATGGATCGGGGATGGGCTGGAACTTTCGCCTGCGGAACTTACAAGCATGAAAAGGCTTGCTACCATTGAATCTGTGGGGTCTTCCAACAGAATTGAAGGCAACAAAATGACGGACGCTGAAATTGAAGAGCTGTTCAGCCATGTTGATAAAAAATCTTTTTGTTCCCGTGATGAGGAAGAAGTTGCAGGCTATTCTGACTTGCTGAATACGGTTTTTGAAAATTATGAAGATATCCGCCTCACGGAAAATTATATCAAGCAGCTGCACAAAATTCTTCTAAAATATTCCCAAAAAGATGAACGCCACCGGGGAGAATATAAAACGGCTTCCAATAGAGTTGCAGCATACGATGCGGCAGGCAGAGAAATCGGGATAATTTTTGAGACTGCTGCGCCCTTTGATACGCCGCGGCTCATGCGGGAGCTGCTGCAGTGGACAAATGATACCTTTGCGGACAAATCTCTCCACCCTCTTCTCACGATAGGGGTGTTTATTGTCCATTTCTTAGCGATACACCCCTTTGCAGACGGGAATGGACGCTTGTCACGGGCGCTGACCATTCTTTTAATGCTCAAAAATAAGTATGGCTATATGCCCTATGCTTCTGTGGAATCAATTATTGAGGCGAGTAAAGACGCCTATTACAGATCTCTCCATAATACGCAAAAAACAATAGGACAGGAAAAAACGGATTACGAACCATGGCTGTCGTTTTTTATCACTGCTTTGCAAAAACAAAAAAGGGTATTGGAAGAGAAAATAAAAACTTTGCGCAAATCAAATGCCGGTCAATTGTCGCCAATGCGGTTATCTCCGACTGCACGGGAAATTTTGGCTTCGTTTGCTGAAAAAGACGAATTAACCATGGCTGAACTTATTGAAAAAACCAAGAAAAATGCAGGCACAATAAGAAAATCCGTGCAGCACCTTGTGAAAAAAGGTTTTCTCATTAAAATGGGCACAACGCAGGGCGCTTCCTATATGCTGAAAAAATAATGCTGCCTGTCTTTATTGAAAGCCTCACCGCGTGCGTGGGGCTTTTTTATATTAAAAGCTGAAAAGGAGTGAGAGAATTCGATAGAAAAAAGGCAGGATTAGGTCTTCAAAAATGACAGAAAAAAGGAATACTGAAAGCATAGAAACTTTTTGGAGGAAAGCAAAATGCGTATGAACGGAATAAAAAAATCCTGTGCGGTCTTGTGGCAGTGAGCATGTTCTGTGCATGGGGAGAAAAGGCTATGGCAAAAGACGTATTGACCCCAAAACAAAAAATATTGTCCTTATTTCTGCTTATACGGCGAAAAGCGATTTGGAAAATTTGGAAAAAGCCATGCCCGCGGCCTAGACGAGGGCTTGACAGTCAATGAAATTAAAGAGGTGTTGGTGCAGGCCTATGCGTATTGCGGTTTTCCCAAAAGTTTGAATGGACTGACGACTTTTAAAAAAGTTATGGACGCCCGTAGCGGCAAAAACGACAAAATGGGCGAAGAAGGAAAGGTTTTGCCGAAGGAAACGGATAAATTTGCCTATGGCGACGATGTACAGTTTGCGCTGACAGGCAAGCGTTACAAAGGCGGCATTTTTGATTTTGCCCCTGCCATTGACCAGTACTTAAAAGAACACTTGTTCGCAGATATTTTTGCACGGGGCATGCTGAATTTTCAGGAACGCGAAGTGGCAACCATCGCCATTCTTTCCACTTTGCAAACCGTACCAGCCCAGCTCAATTCCCATATTAACACAGGCAAGCATAATGGCTTGACCGATGAACAGATAGGGGAAATCTTAACATTAACAAGTGAAGTTTATAAAGGCGGTGATTTTGGGCTTGGTGAAGAAAATACCGGACTGGCAAAATATTTTAGCGGCAAATGTTATGTAAATCCTTTGACAAAGGACGGCGTGCGTTCAACCAATGTAACCTTTGAGCCAACTTGTAGAAATAACTGGCATATTCACCATAAAGGCGGATAAATCCTTTTGGTCACGGAAGGCAGAGGCTATTATCAGGAATGGAGCAAGGAAGCACAGGAGCTCAAAGCCGGTGATGTGGTTAATATTCCTGCGGAAGTTAAACATTGGCACGGTGCAGCCAAGGACAGCTGGTTTTCTCATATTGCCCTTTCTGTCCCTGCAGAAGGTGCTTCAACCGAATGGCTGGAAGAAGTGTCTGACGCAGAATATGCAAAGTTAAAATAAACAGAGCAGTTCCGTAAATAATTACAAATAATTTTTATCAAATTTATAATAAAGCTTAAAAATTTTTGCTCTGTTATAGAAAACGGTTGATAATCAATCAGTTATAAAATGTGTATTCTTGTTTTTCTGAAAGAAAAACAAGCACTGTGGGGGTATGGGGAAATCATTTCCCCCATAAAAAGAAAATTTTATAATTATCTTTTGTAGTTATAAAATTAACCTGATACTAAAACAAAGCAAAAATTTTTGTAAAGAGGTGCGGGGGAAGAAACTTTTTAGAGGCGCCGAATGGCGGCTATTTCTCCTACGCCGAGTTTACGGGGCTTGCGGCAGCCGTTGTCAGCTTTGTTGACTTACGGATAACGACAGCAGAGAGAAAGAAACGGACAGCAGAGAGAAAAGTTTTCCCCCGCATAAAAACAAACCGGAAGCCGGAGGAACGATGAAAACACGGAAACTGGGCAATTTGGAAGTTTCGGAAGTGGGGCTCGGGTGCATGGGCATGCACCATGCGTACGGAGCGCCCCGTGATGAAAAGGAAATGGTGAACCTTATTCATAAGGCAGTTGATTTAGGCATTACTTTCTTTGATACAGCGGAAATTTATGAAGCAAAAGGACAGCCCCACGGCAATGAAATCCTCGTGGGAAAAGCTTTTGCTCCTTATCGCAGTCAGGTGAAAATTGCCACAAAATTTGGTTTGGCGTCCAATGCCGACCGTACGCTTTTGGCTGACAGCCGCAAAGAAACGATCCGAAAATCTGTGGAAGGCAGTTTAAAACATCTTGGCATAGAGTGTATTGATTTATATTATCAGCACAGGGTTGATCCAAAAGTTCCTTTGGAGGAAGTTGCTTTATGCATGGCTGATTATAAAGGAAGGGAAAATTTCCCATTGGGGCATGAGAGAGGCAAATGCCGAGCAAATTCGCAGCGCGCATGCCGTCTGCCCTTTGGCTGCCGTGCAAAACCGCTATTCCATGATGACAAGGGGCTGGGAAGAAACGGTTTTTCCTGTGTGCGAAGAGCTTGGAATTGGCTATGTTGCATTCAGTCCTCTGGCAAACGGTTTTTTATCAGGAGCGTATGATAAAAAATCCACCTTTGACAAGGATACGGATTTTCGCAGTTTCCTCCCGCAATTCCAGCCTGAAAATATGGACGCTCACCAAGTTCTTTTGGATTTACTGGAACAATTTGCAAAAGCCAAAAATGCCTCCAAAGCATAAATTTCCCTTGCATGGATTTTGGCTCAGCGTCCTTTTCTTGTTCCTATTTTCGGCACAACCAAAGAAGAACGCTTGCTTGAAAATGCAGGTTCTGTTAACGTACATTTTACCCATGAAGAATTGACTGCTCTCAATGACGCACTGAGCCATATAGAAATAAAAGGCGTCTATATGGGAGCAAAAACAAAATAGGAATGTTAACATGAAAGTTTTGCTGGTGAACGGCTCTCCCCATGAAAAAGGCTGTACCTTTACGGCGCTGACGGAAATTGCCGCAACCCTTAATCAGGAAGGTATAGATACGGAATTTTTTTACATTGGCACAGCCCCCATTGCTCCCTGCAAGGCATGCCGTGCCTGTGCAAAACTGGGACACTGCGTTGTTGATGATAAAGTAAATATATTCCTTGAAAGAGCAAAAACAGCCGACGGCTATGTATTTGGTTCACCTGTCCATTATGCGTCTGCGTCAGGAGTGATTGTTCCCTTTTTAGACAGAGCGTTTTTTGCGGATTATTTGTCAGGAACAAATACCTTTCCGCATAAACCTGCCACAGCCGTTGTTTCTGCCCGCCGCGCAGGCACTACCGCAACCATTGACCAGCTGAATAAATATTTCCAAATTACGCAAATGCCTGTTATTTCAGGAAGATATTGGAATATGGTGCACGGGCATACCCCTGAGGACGTTAGACAGGATTTGGAAGGCATGCAGAATATGCGCATGCTTGCCAGAAATTTTGCCTATCATTTGAAATGCAGGGAAGCTGCGGAGAAAACAGGTATTTTCCCGCCAAAAGACGAAGAAGTTGTCTATACAAATTTCATTCGTTAAAACGCCGTACATATATTCCTCATAAAATAAAACCTGCTGCATGTCGTGTCGGCAGGTTTTCTTTTTTCCGAAATTTTGGGGTTTTACAAAAAATTATTTTTTCGCTATATTCGAAGAAAGGAAAAGATGATGAATAATACAGTATATACAAAATTAAAACAGGGGCATTTTATTTTTGCAGGACCTTGTGCTTTGGAAGAGTACGGCATGGCGCTGGAAGTTGCCCATAAAGTCAAAGAAGTTGCCGAAACGTTCCGGCTGACGGCTGTTTTTAAAAGTTCTTTTGACAAGGCAAACAGAACCTCTGCCAAAGGATTTCGCGGGCACGGCATGGCAAAGGGGCTGGAATGGCTTGCAAAAATAAAGGAAGAAACGGGCTTGCCTGTTGTTACCGATATCCACTTGCCCGAACAGGCGGAACCGGTGGCACAGGTCGCTGACGTCCTGCAAATTCCTGCTTTTTTATGCAGGCAGACTGATTTGCTGGAAGCTGCCGCCAAAACAAAAGCCGTTATCAACGTGAAAAAAGGGCAGTTCCTTGCCCCATGGGATATGGAGCAGGTTAAAAACAAACTCGTCAGTTTCGGCAATGAGAATATTTTGCTGACGGAACGGGGAGCCAGCTTTGGCTATAATAACTTGGTGGTGGATTTTCGTTCCCTGCCCATTATGCAAAAAATGGGTGTGCCGGTTATTTTTGATGCAACCCATTCTGTGCAGCTGCCCGGCGGACAGGGCACATCTTCCGGCGGACAGCGGGAATTTATTGCGGGGCTTGCACGGGCTGCCGCTGCCATGGGTGTGAACGGAATATTTTTTGAAACACATCCCAATCCGGAAAAAGCCCTTTGTGACGGTCCAAACAGTTTGCCTTTGGCACAATTTGAGCAAATGGTCGGCGAACTGGTACAGATTTGGAATATTCCCACCGCGCTGTAGGATATGCAAATGGAATTTAAACACAGAGATATAGCGTACGTATCGGAAGACGCCCGCAGGCGTGCAAAAAAAATCAAATTTATTGTGCTTGATATTGACGGCGTGTGCACCAACGGGCAGCTGTATATGAATTCTCTTGGCGAAACCGTCAAGACCTTTCATGTGCATGACGGCATAGGCATAAAAACCGCTTTTATGGCAGATATCGGTGTAGGCATCATTACCGGACGGCAGGACAAATGTGTGGAAGCACGCATGCGTCCCCTTGGCGTAACGGAATATTATGCCGGTTATTACAGCAAGCTTGAGCCTTTGTCTTTAATTGCAAAAAATCAGCATATTTCCTATGAAGAAATGGCGTATTTAGGGGATGATATTATTGACCTTGACCCGCTTTTACGGGTTGGGCTGCCCTGTGTTGTGGCAAATGCCTGTCAGGATGTCAAAGGCGTTGCGTCCATTATTTTGCAGGCAAAAGGCGGTGAAGGTGCAGTGCGGGAGCTTGTGGAGATTCTCCTTGCCTGTCAGGAAAAACAGCCTGCACCCTCTTTTTGGATACATGAAGAATGAAAAAACGCGCGCAAAAGAACATTTCCCAAGAAATAAAGCAGGAAAAAAAAGTTCACCCTTTTCTTTTCTTGTCTGCGCTTGCGTTTGTGCTGGTGGCGCTTTTCCATTTTTGGAATGATTGGCTTGAAAAAAGTGAGGCGAAACGACTGACGGAAATTGTGCAGTCACAGGAAATTGCGGAACTTGTTGCCGGCGAGGGTTATAATAAAAAAGCCTTTTCCAAGGAGCTTGAAACACTGAAACAAGCCTATACGCAAAAAAAAGTGGATGAGGATATGCAGGCTTTTTTGCAGGAATTTGCCAATATTCCCGATTTTCATGATGATGATGTAGGGCTTGCCATGCAGGGTATTTCTGTTTCCTATGGTGAAAAGGGGCAGGAAAAATGGGCTGTTTTTGCAAAATGGGCAACCATGCACCAGCAAAGTTCCGTGGTGCAAATGGAAAATCCGCTTATGTGGCACAGAGCCGGGAATAATTCCGTGCTTTTTTCGCCGATGTCGGTGCAGAACGATATGTTTTTAAAAGATGTTGCCAATAAAGTTGTTATTGAAGCAAAACGCGGTCTTATTTATAATGAAAACTCCAAAGTTTTGCTGCATGAAAATGTCAGGGCAACGCAGGAATCCAATATTGTTTCCGGTCCCTATTTGAATTATGACAGTGTTGAGCAGCTTGCGGTTTTTCCGGAGAATGCGGATTTTGCAGGAGAAGCAATTGCCGGCAAGGCAGATGTGCTGAGCTGGGATATGCAGAAAAATAAAATTTACGGGAAAGGCAAAGTCTATGTGGAATGGATGCCCGAAAGCAATAACAATACGGTGAAAAAACAGGAATAATATGAAAAAAGTAATTGGCAGCCTTGTCCTTCTGGGGAGTGTTTTTGCTTTGGGCATTTCCGGTGTCATGGCAAACAAAATTTCAAATGATTGTACATATAACGGGATAAAATTATACGGTAAGGTAAAAATAGTCGAGCGTTTTCCTGATATCAAAGTGCAGAAAAAAGATGCCTTTCAGGATTTGAGTGTTCAATATGTGAAGGCTTTTCCCGATGCATGCGGAAAATGGCAGGTTGTTGATACGTTCCCTGATTTTACCGTTCAGTTTGTTGACCGTTTTCCTGATATTACCATCAGGGAAGTGACAGCTTTTCCGGGGATTAAATAAGTATGCACATTCGATATTTTCTTTTGACGTTTTTCCTTGTTTTTGCATTTGCTTTGCCTGCCTTTTGTGCTGAAAAACTTTCAGACAACGGCATGCCTGTAAAAATTAATGCTGACGATATGGAATATGATATAGCCGGCAATAAGATTATTTTTAAGGGAAATGTCCATGTCGTGCGCGGGGAATTTTTTATGACTGCTCCCAAGATGACTATTTATATTAAATCAGCGCAAAAGGCGGCACAGGAAGAAAAAGCTGAAGTGAATGTCCACCATGATGCCATTCCGCTTACAGGTAAAGTAGAAAAAAGTACCAAAACAGTTGACGCCCAAAATAAAATTGACAAGATTGAAGCGGAAAACGGAGTTAAATTCAAATACGGCAGCCAGTCAGGGCATTCCCAAACGGCAGAGTATGACGCGGCAAAGGGCGTGCTGACCATGAAGGGTAATCCTGTTGTGGAAGAAGGCAATAATTCCATTCGCGGAGAGACCATTCTCTATTATTTATATGAACGGAAAAGTGAAGTTGTGGGTTCACAAAGAAGACGGGTAGAAGCAATTTTTGATTCCAACCAGTAAGGGCAAGTATGAAAGCAACATTAGTCGGTGAACATCTCGCAAAAACATACGGAGCAAGGCAAGTTGTCCGTGATGTGAATATACAGATTGAACAGGGGGAAATCGTCGGGCTTCTCGGACCGAACGGTGCAGGCAAAACGACTTCCTTTTATATGCTCACAGGTATCATTAAAGCCACTCAAGGCAGAATTTTGTACAGGGGGGAAGATATTACCTCTTGGGCTCTCTATAAACGCGCCAGAGTGGGCATAAGCTATCTGCCGCAGGAAAGTTCCGTGTTTAAAAGCCTGACAGTCAAGGAAAATATTAAAATTGTCATGGAATATACAAACCTCTCCAAAAAAGAACAGGAAGAAAAAATTTACAGCCTGCTGGATGAATTTGGGCTTACCCGTTTGGAAAAATCCTTGGCGTCCTATTTGTCAGGGGGGGAACGGCGCAGGCTTGAAATTGCCCGCTGCCTTGTGCATGACCCCTTATTTATTTTGCTTGATGAACCCTTTGCCGGCATTGACCCTTTGGCTGTGGGGGATATTCAGGATTTGATTAAACGCTTGAAAGACCGTGGTATCGGCGTGCTCATTTCTGACCATAACGTGCGGGAAACCCTTTCCATTTGTGATAGGGCGTCCATTATGCATGACGGTATTTTGCTGATTTCCGGTACTCCTGAAGAAATTGTCAATAATGAAAAAGCAAGAGAAATTTATCTTGGAGAAAATTTCTACATGCAATAAGTTTTTTGCAGGGGGAAGCTGACAAGGGGAAGCTGGTAAAGGCAAGCCCCTCGCTCTTCCCTGCACTCCAAGCATGCCCCCATTTCACACTTTTTCAGCAAGTCGCTTTGCTCCTCGCTTTCAAAGAGCGAAATATCGCAAATTAAAAAGTGTGCTGGCGCAGGGAAAACTTTATCTCTGCTGTTCATTTGCGTATAGCTCGCTCACGCAAACGGCTTTCGCCGCTTTCGGTGGCTGAAAAAGTTTCTTCCTCTGCGCCCCTTTACAACACTTTTTAATCTTTATGCTAAAATATTCTGAATGTCATACGGAAATGTTCCGGACGGTGTGAATTATTAAACAAAAAAGGGAAACGTGCGTTCCCTTTTTTTCTCATGCCTGTATGTTATGAAGTGTATTAAATGGTTAAATTAAATCCTGTATTGAGGAGTGTGGCAAGACTTCCTTCACCGGTCATAGCAAGGGCAGACTGCAGTCCGTTTTTATTCATAGAGGAGAGCAAAGTATTTTTTTCATAATTGTCATTGATATTTTTCCCTCCCGTTTTCCGTGCTTCTTCCACCTGATTGAGGGTTTGGATCTGATTATAGGTTTGAGCCAGTCCCGGGTTTTCTTTGAAAAATTGTTCAATTTTTGCCTTATCTTTATGGTTAGAGGAAACTTTAATCACCCCGTCTTCGTCAAGGCTGAGGCGAAAGTCTGCATTCGGGTCAACGCCGAGCTCCTGCAAGCCCTGTTTTACGGTTTCCTGAAATGAAGCAGAAATTTCATCTTTGTGTGCAAGCAGTTTATTGTATGTGATTTTACCTGTAATACCAAGCTGTTTTGCCACGGCTTCCACTTGCTCAGCCAAATTATCGCTTTGCGCAGCAGAATCGGTCAATTCGTCCAGCACAGAATTTGTTTTTTTCTTTTCTTCTTCCTCAAGGGCTTTGCCAAGGGAAGTTTTTTGCATAAGGGTATCCAGCAGGCTTTCTTCTTTTGTTTCTTCTTCCAGTTTTTTCTTCAGGGAATAAACATTGACGCCATAGCCGTTGGACAAAGGATTATTAACAGAATAAACAGACATACAAGCTCCTTAGGAAAAATATTCCTTTTTCTTTTTTCACAGGAAATTAAGCAAAAAAGGTGCCAAAATCATATGAGAAGAAAGTTATATTTTTGATTAACTTTATTTTATTCAAAAACCTATTGACCTAAAAGAATATTTTTTATATTTTATGGCTCACATAATTTTTTTGTATAAATTTAAGGAGAGGTTTATATGTCCTTATTGAAAAAAGCGTCAGGCATTGCACTTGCTGCTGCCATGGCTGTAAGCTTGAGTAGCCCCCAATATGCCCATGCAGAAGGTTTTGCCCTGCAGGACTGGTCTGCCCGCGGAGCTGCGCTTGCCGGCGGTGTTGTCGCCCGCGGCGGTGATGCGGCTGCTGTTGCCTATAACCCTGCTGCCATTACGGAACTGGAAGGCACCCGGATTTTAGCCGGCGGTGAACTGATCATGCACACCAACACTATTGTTGGTGCAAGCGGACAGGAACAAAAAAGCAACAGTAAAAACTATTTTGCACCCCACGGATATATTACGCATAAATTCAATGATTCCCTGTCCTTCGGTTTTGGGGGATTTTCCCGTTTTGGCTTAGGCAATAACTACGGACCGGCTTTCTTTGTTCCCAATTCTGTTTTTAATGTAGAATTGATTACCTATACTGTCAGTCCTGTGCTTGCATGGAAGGTGACCGATAAACTTTCTCTTGGTGTCGGTCTTGAACTTTCCTATGGTGATGTTGATTTCAACCAAAAAATGTATGGAGCCATAGCAGGCATGACCGGAGATGCATGGTCACCTGCTTTCAGCCTTTCTGCCCATTACCGCTTTAATGAGAAATGGAAAGCCGGCTTTGTATACCGCTCACACTCTGACTATGACTTTGACGGTGATTTAACAATATCAGGTGCTTCCGCACCGTTAGCCATGCTGAACGGTGGCTATGCAGGGGATGCAAAATTATATACTCCTGACAGCTATACCCTTGCTCTTGCTTATTATCCTATTCCAACATGGAGCTTTGAAGCGCAAGTACAGTATAATACATGGAGCAGATACAGCAATTTGCGGATTAATGTCTATGGAATGCCTTTACCCCAGCTGTCAAATATAACTTCCATAAAAAATTGGAATGATACATGGTTCTTCTCTTTGAGTACAGAATATCAGTATAATGACTGGCTGACCTTCCGTGCCGGTGCTTCCTATGAAACTTCTCCTGTTGACGAGCATTTTGCTGACTTTATCGCACCTTCCAACGGACGCTGGAAATACGGTGTCGGTCTTGGTTTTGCCCAAGATGACTGGAGCTTAGATTTAGGCTATGTGTACCATGATATTTGTACTCTTCATTATGGACATTCCGAATTTGGTACCCGATATGGCGCATTAGGCGCTGATCACGCAACAGACGCCCATGCCCATACTGTTTCTTTCAGTATTGGGTATAAGTTCTAATGCACAGAAAATAAGACGATGAAAAAACGCACTGTTTATCAGTGCGTTTTTTTTTGTCGCATTCCTTCGAGATTTATAATATTTTTGCTTAGTTATAGAAAGAGGTTGATAATCAATTACCTATAAAACGTATCTTCCTGTTTTTCTGAAAGAAAAACAGGCAATGTGGGGGTATGGGGGAAATCATTTCCCCCATAAAAAGAAAATTTTATAATTATATTCTATAGTTATAAAATCAACCTGAAACTATAACAAAGCGAAAAAAAATAAAAATATCCACACAGCAAAAGGAGAAATGGCTATGAGTATGGGTAAAAAAATTCGCTTAGAACGTATTTTTAATCGTGAAACCAATCGTTGTATTATTGTTCCAATGGACCACGGTGTTTCCATTGGACCATGTGAAGGTCTTGTTGATATGCGTGAGGCTGTGCAGGATATGTCTATCGGCGGAGCTGACGCAGTGCTTATGCACAAAGGTTTGGTGCGCTGCGGACACAGAACATACGGCAAAGATTTGGGGCTTATTGTGCATTTATCTGCTTCAACGGATTTATCCCCCTATGCAAATTCAAAAACTTTGGTAGGCACAGTGGAAGAAGCTATCCGCATTGGTGCTGACGCTGTTTCTATCCATGTTAATATTGGCGATGAACTGGAGCGCGATATGCTTGCACAAATGGGTAAAGTCAGTGAAGCGACAGAACGCTGGGGTATGCCGCTTCTTGCCATGGTTTATGCCCGCGGTCCAAAAATTCAAAACTCTTATGATCCGAAACTTGTCGCACACTGCGCAAGAGTGGGAGTTGAACTTGGTGCTGATGTGGTAAAAGTTCCTTATACCGGTGATATGGACAGTTTTGCCCATGTTGTCGAATCCTGCTGTATTCCTGTTGTCATTGCCGGTGGAGCAAAAATGAATTCCACAAAAGACTTTTTACAGGTTGTGCATGACTCCCTCAAAGCCGGCGGTTCCGGTTTATCCGTAGGACGCAACGTTTTCCAGCATCCCAACAGAAGAGATTTGGTTCGCGTGCTTCGCGGTATCGTGCATGAGGACTGGACCATGGAACACGCTTTGCAAGAAATGGGAGATAAATAATGAAACGTACTGTTTTTGCTGAAATTCTCCCCTTCGATAAAGATACGGTGCTGCTTGCTCTTGAGGCAGGCGTTGACGGTATTATTACCGATGATGCGTATATTGAAGAGATAAAAGGTTTGGCAAGAGTACAGTTTATTGGCAGTGCAAACGTAAAGCGTTTTGCTCTGGATAAAAAAGAAGATGAACTTGCCTATGAAGAAGCAGTACGGAAAAATCCGAGCCAGCTGCAGACCTTGACCAAGTACGAGATTATCCCTGTGGAAAATCTTTTGGCAAAACCTGACATTGTTTCTGCTGTTTGCCTTACGGTTAATTCCTATGCAGAGGCAAAGCTTGCCTTTGGCATTTTGGAACGGGGCGTTGAAAAAATTATTGTTTCCTCTGAGGGGCTTTCTGATATCCGCAAAATTATGGAATTAGCCCAAACAGGAAGCGAAGCCATGAGCCTTGAAGCGGCAACCGTTACCAAAATCCAAAGTGTAGGGTTAGGACACAGGGTTTGTGTTGATACCCTGTCTGTTCTGGAAATGGGACAAGGCATGCTTTGCGGCAATTCCTCCGCTTTTACCTTCCTTGTGCATGCAGAAACGGAAGATAACGAATATGTGAACTCCAGACCTTTTCGTGTCAATGCCGGGGGTGTGCATGCCTATGCCATGATGCCCAATGATAAGACAAGTTATCTGCAGGAACTCGGTTCCGGTACGGAAGTTTTGATTGTGGATAAAAACGGGCAGTGCAAAGGCGCTGTTGTTGGACGGGTGAAAGTGGAAGTGCGTCCCATGCTGATGATTGAAGCAAAAACAAAGGACGGCAAAAAAGGCGACATTTTCCTGCAAAATGCGGAAACAATCCGTTTGGTCGGCAAAGACGGCAAGCCTGTCAGTGTCGTGACCCTGAAAGAAGGTGATGAAGTGCTCTGTCATTTGGATTCTGCAGGACGTCATTTTGGTATGCGTATCGACGAAAATATTACGGAATAACTTGGCATGGATAAAGACGCATTACTGCAATTACGCGAAAAAATAAATACGCTTGATGACGAGCTTTTGGCTCTGCTGCATAAAAGAGCGTATTTGAGTAAAGAAGTTGCAAAGGCAAAGCAGGGCGGAACAATTTTTTATCCTGCCCGCGAAAAAGAAATCATTGTCCGTTTGCAGGCATTAAATAGTGCCCTGCAGGAAACAGACAGTGCAAAGGACGGCAGACAGAAACTCCCCGCTGAAAGCATTGCCCATATTTGGACGGAAATCTTTTCCTGTTCCCGGTCGCTGCAGAAAAAAACGTCCTTGGCGTTCTTAGGACCTGTGGGTACGTTTTCCCATTTTGCAGGACAGGAGCTGATGGGAAAAAGTCTTGATTTTGTGCCTTGCCCTGATTTCAATACCATTTTTGCAAAGGTGCATGCAGGAGAGGTGCAATGCGGGCTGGTGCCTTTAGAAAATTCTTTGCAGGGAACGGTGGGACAATGTCTTGACTTGTTTGAGGAATATCCCGTTTCCATCATTGCCGAGCATTACAGCCGTATTTGTCAGTGCCTGCTTTCTAAAAATACGGATTTGGCAAGCATTGAGGTGATTTATTCTCATCCGCAGGCACTTATGCAAAGCCATGTATTTTTGCAGAGAAATTGCCCTAAGGCAAAACTTGTGGAAATGAGTTCCACGGCAGAAGCTGCAAAACGGGCACTGGCAGAAGAAAATGCAGGAACTGTCGGGCATGAACGGCTGACGGAGCTTTGCAGCGGCGATGTGTGCCTGCAGGTTTTAGCAAAGGATATTGCCTCAAGCAAAGAAAATGTGACCCGTTTTGCTTTGATAGCAAAAGAACAAAATTCTGTTTTGCTCAAAAATCCTAAGACTTCCTTTACCTTTACCGTTGTGGATAAAGCAGGAGCATTGTCACAGGTTTTGCAAATTATTCAGGCAAACGATGTGAACTTGTCAAAATTGGAATCCCGACCCGCCTATAACAGGCTTGAGGGCAGTGCTTGGCAATACCGTTTCTTTGCTGACGCACAGGCGGACTTACGGGAAAAACCTGATCTTATGCAGGCATTAAAAGAATTTTGCTATGATATTCGGATACTGGGCGTATACGAAAGTTTATTGTAAATGGAGCGCATAATGACGGAGCGGGACTTGGAACGGCAAAACTGGATCAATGATGATTTAACCTATATTTGGCACCCCTTTACGCAAATGAAACAATACGAGGGTGAGGATAAGCCCATTTGTATTGTCAAAGGTGAAGGCATTTACATTGAAGATATAGACGGCAATCGCTATATAGATTCTGTTTCTTCATGGTGGGTCAATAGTTTAGGACATGCAAATCCAAGGCTTGCAAAGGCATTATACGAACAGGCAACAACCATAGAACAGGTTATTTTTGCGGGTTTTACGCATAAGCCTGCAATTTCTCTGGCAAAAAAACTTGTGACCATGGTCAACAATAAACTCAAACACGTTTTTTATTCCGATAATGGCTCAACGGCTGTCGAAGTAGCCCTCAAAATGGCATATCAATACTGGCAGCTCAAAGGGCAAAGCAGCAAAAAGAAATTTATTGCCTTTGAAAATGCCTACCATGGCGATACCTTGGGGGCTGTTTCCGTGGGCGGCATTGATATGTATCATAAGGTCTACCGTCCGCTTTTATTTGATATTATCCGTGAAAAAAGCCCTTATTGCTATCGCTGTCCCTGCGGATTAGAACAGGAAAGCTGTCAATGCGAATGTTTGCAGGGTGTTGAAAAAATCCTCAGGGCACAGCATGAAGAAATTGTCGGCATTATCATTGAGCCGCTCATCCAGGCTGCCGGCGGCATGATTATGTATAAGGCAGAGTTTTTGACAAAGCTTCGGGAACTTTGCGACAACTATCATGTTCTTTTACTTGATGATGAAGTGGCTATGGGGTTTTACCGCACAGGAAAGCTCTATGCCTATGAACATGCGGGTATAGTGCCTGATATCGTGTGTTCTGCTAAAGCCCTGACAGCAGGATTTTTGCCCTTGGCTGTGACGCTTTGCACGGACGAACTCTATTATGCTTTTTATGATGATGATAAAGACGGCATGAAAACCTTTTACCATGGACACAGTTTTACGGCAAATCCCCTTGCCTGTGCGGTGGCAAATGAGAATTTGAAGATTTTGCAGGAACTGGATATGGAAAACTATCTCAAACCAAAAATAGCAGCGTTTAAAAAGGGCTTGGAACGCTTTGCCGATTATCCCCATGTGGGGGATATACGGCAATGGGGCATGGTCAGTGCTGTGGAAATTGTCAAGGATAAAAAGACAAAAGAAAGTTTTGCCTATGAAGAGCAAATCGGTAAAAAGATTTACCATGCAGGGCTTAGGCGCGGTGCTTTGCTCCGTCCCATGTGGAATTGCATGTATTTTATGCCTCCCTATGTGATTACTGAGGAAGAAATCGAAAAACTCCTGCAAATTGCCTATGATTCTATGCGTGAGGTACTGGGATAATGGAGAAAAAAACTTGCTCCAAAAATTTGGCAGGCAAAAGTCTTTTTATTACAGGTACGGATACGGACGTTGGAAAAAGTATTGTGACTCTTGCCCTTGCTCTTGCCTTGGAAAAAGCAGGGTACAGCGTGGGAGTGTATAAACCGCTGCAAAGCGGGGCATATCCTGAAAAAGGAAAACTTGTTGCCCCTGACTTGGCGCTCATGCAAAAATTTTCCGACACTTTTCTTTGCGGGTGTTCTTATTTGCTTGAGGGGGAATGTTCTCCCGCTTTAGCGCTGAAACTGGCAAACCGCTCTTTTTTCATGGACAAAATACAGACCGACTTTTTGGATTTGCAAAAAAAATGCGATATTGTGCTGGTGGAAGGGGCAGGGGGCCTGCTTTGCCCGGTGCAGCTTGATAAAGGCTTAACCATGGCAGATGTGATAAAAAGCCTTGGGCTTGCGTGCGTGATTGTGGCTCGTTCTCTGCTTGGCACTGTCAATCATTGTTTAATGACAGACAGCATTGCAAAAACGTACGGACTGCAGGTAAAAGGAATTCTTTTAAACAAATTTCCCCAAAAGACAGAGAATATTGCTGTACGGCATGTGTGTGAAGAAATAGCCGCGTACACGCAGACGCCTCTTTTTTGTATTCCGGAAGTGGATGTGTTATCTGCAGAAAATTTAGCTGTGCTTTTTCAGGATACAATAGACAGGATTATAGGTTAAAATATTTTGGTGTTTTTGGGCATACTGCCTTAAATGCTCTTTTTTGACAGCAGTGCGGCTCATTCCGCCGACTCCTGTGTTTTTGATATGCCGCAGCAGGCTTATGGTATCAGGAAAATGCAGTTCCAGTATTTCCTGAGAGCTATGCACAATATCATATTTTTTGCCAATTTCATTGAGCTCATCTTGGCTTAAATAGGTGAGCCCGACGTTAAAAATATCCTTTATTTCAGAGAAATTTTTTTCGCCAAAAAATGCAAGGGCAAGGGTTCCCTGCGGGTTCAGGCGTTCCATGCAGCTTTGGATTAATAGTTTTGGATTTGTACTCCATTGGATAGCAGCATTGGAAAGGATTAAATCGAAATTTTGTCCCGGGCAAAAGTTTTCTATCATATCCATATCAAAGCATGTATAGTGAAGTTTGGGAAATCCCTCAGTTAAAAATTCCTTATTTTTTTCTATAATATCAATAGCATAATAGTTTTTAAAATGGCAGGAACCATATACCAGTTTCGTGAGCATACCGGTTCCGCATCCGATTTCTAAAACCGTATCATAGGAAGTATCTAAAAACGAAACAAGCTTTTGTGCCATTTTCCTTTGTACAAGAGCATTTTCTTCATACACGGAGCGGCTTTTATAAAAATTATTCGCTATTGTTTTTTTGTTAAGAGTGAGAGTATGCATGGATATTTCCTGCCATATCAAGAATGTTTTGCCATAGTGATAATTTCCCGAAAAGAGGAAAAAATCCGAAAAGGATAATGCTTAGTCTGCAGGTGTATGGTCTTTTTGGCGTATTTGCACCAATACAGTTCTTGTGCTTCTCGGGGGAAAATCGTGTCATTTTCCGCAATAAAAGCACAATCAAAAAAAGCTGTTTTGGGAAACGCATAGTTTTGGAGAGCAATAAGCTCCTGCTGCAATTCTTTTGCACTTCGTGTGCTGTCCGGAGGAAAGCCGATTTTATCACAAAATGCAGGCATAGTTTTTTCGGAAAAAGATGTTATGGTGAGCCGGTATGTCCTTGGACTAATCCCTTCTTTTCTGTCAATAGGATTGCCTGTTCCGCAAAAAGCGATTTTTTGCGTAAAGGGAACGGATACCTGCGTACTCATATAAATGCCCATAGACCATGCGATTAAATAAATATCTTTATATCCGGAAAAATCAAATTGCGGCAAATCGGGGTCCTGATAATTGCAGATATGCAGAATGTCATAATTTTTGCTTATGGTATTTTCTTCCAATAAATGGGCAATGCTGTTTTTTGTCATGCCCCAGCCGTTGAAAAAAAGAATTAAGCTGGGACGCTGTCCCTTTGCTAACCATTCAGTGAACATTGACAGGCTTCCAGTTCCGAAAAAAGTTGTGCAACGTGTTCTTGCTTCATATCCGCACAAAGGGAAAGACGCAGGCGTGCCGTATGTTTGGGCACTGTGGGAGGACGTACGGGCAAAACAAAAAATCCCTTTTCTCGAAGCTGGCCGGCAACACGTATGGCAGCGTCATTTTCACCGATAATAACCGGAACAATGTGCGAAGAAAGGGAAAAGGCTTGCATAAGCGTTTTTAATTTTTGCCGCTGCTTTAAAATATGCTCCATGCATGCCGTCAGCAGGTACTCTGTCCATAAAATTTGGATTGGGGGAAGGGCGGTAGAAAAAATAAAGGTGGGGGCAAAATTAATCAGGGTATCGATAATTTCTTTCTCTGCGACACAATATGCTCCCTGTGAGCCCATGGCTTTTCCCAATGCTCCCATAATAATATCAATGCGGGGAATGTAATTTTCTTTTTCATTGCACAAGCCCTGTGCTTTTTTCCCCAACACTCCTATGCCGTGGGCTTCATCAAGCATCAGTTTGCAATGGTATTTTTCTTTTAAAAAAATTAAATCTGTCAGGGACGCACAGTCTCCGTCCATGGAAAAAACGGATTCAGTGATAATTAATGCTTTTTTATAGGTATGGCGGTGTTTTTTGAGTAAATCCTCAAGGTGGGTATAGTCTCTGTGCTTATAGCGGTAAAAATCCGCATTGCTTTGTTTTATACCCGCTATTATACTGTTATGATTGAGCTTGTCAGAAAAAATGCTGTCGCCTTTTTGCATGAGCCCGGCAATAATTCCCAAATTGGCATGGTAACCCGAATTAAAAAGAAGGGCAGCTTCTTTTGCGTACCAGTTTGCCAAAAAGCTTTCCAGTCTTATGTAGGGGGCGGAATTTCCGCTTAAAAGCCGTGAAGAGGAGGAAGAAAAAAGAGCTTCAGCAAAAAGATTTTCTGTATAGGGGCTTTGCAGGGCAAGGATTTGTTCGAGAAAATTTTTTCGTATCGTTTCGTTTGTGCCAAGCCCCAGATAATCGTTGGACGAAAAATTAATATATTTTTTCCCCTGTTCAGCGATATAAATGCCCTGTCTGTGCGTAGTGGGGGTGAGTTTCCGTATCAAGTTCGTATCCATGTTTGTTATATGCGTTTTCTTTTAAATCTTGTCAAGAATAATCCCTGCAAGAGCTCATTGTGAAGATTTTTACTTGCTTGCTTACATTTTTAATGATAAATTAATATGGCTTTATAACTATATAAGGAGTGTTTACTCATGCCTAAAATGCGTTTTTTACTGCCATTATTGGCTATAATGCTTTTGCTGCCTTCTGTTGCTTTAGCATCGGGACACCCTGCGTTTCCTAAAACGTTGGAACTTTATTGGGTGATTCCTTTTGTTTGTATTTTGCTCTCCATTGCTATTTGCCCATTGGCTGTGCCTCATTTTTGGCATCACCATTTTGGGAAAGTTGCAATATTCTGGGGACTTGCTTTCTTAGTTCCTGCAACCTTTGTCTTTGGTTTTGAGCTTGTCAGCTTTTATGCTGTGGAAACCATTTTGCTTGAATACCTGCCCTTTATTATTCTTTTGCTTTCACTCTTTACGGCTGCCGGCGGTATTCGCCTGAAAGGCACATTGGTAGGTACTCCTGCTGTGAATACCGGGCTTTTGGCTTTCGGTACCATTATTGCGAGCTGGATTGGGACAACAGGCGCAGCCATGCTTCTTATCCGTCCTCTTATCCGTGCCAATAAACACCGCAAATACCAAGTACACCAAATTGTATTCTTTATTTTCTTAGTAGCAAATATTGGAGGTTCTTTAACTCCTCTTGGTGACCCGCCGCTTTTCTTAGGATTTTTAAAAGGCGTCAGCTTCTTCTGGACTACTGTGCACCTTTTTGTAAAAACTGCTTTTATTTCCATTATTTTGTTAGTCATTTATTTCTTGCTTGACACTGTTTTATATAAGAAAGAAGGTTCTCCGAGACCGGCAGCTTCTGAAAATGCCAATGCAGAAAAACTTGGCTTAGACGGGAAGATTAACCTTTTATTTGTTGCCTGTATCGTAGGTCTTGTTCTTATGAGCGGTTCATGGAATCCCGGCGTCACATTCCACGTTTATGGTATTCCTGTTGAATTGCAAAACGTGACCCGCGATATCTGCCTGCTTTTGGTTGTCTTTTTGTCCATGAAGTTTACTTCCAAACAATGCCGTGAGCTCAATGACTTTAACTGGGAACCTATCGCAGAAGTGGCAAAACTCTTTATTGGTATTTTCCTGAGTATGATACCTGCTCTTGTAATTTTACGTGCCGGTACGGAAGGAAGCCTTGCAAGCCTTATCAGCATGGTTACTGATCCCGCAACCGGTGAACCGCTCAACTATATGTATTTCTGGATGACAGGTATCCTTTCTTCATTCTTGGATAACGCTCCGACATATCTTGTATTCTTCAATACTGCCGGTGGTGATGCGCAGTACCTTATGCATCATGTGGGCACCCTTTCCGCTATTTCTGCCGGTGCGGTATTCATGGGTGCTGTAACCTATATTGGCAACGCTCCTAACTTTATGGTTCGTTCCATTGCTGAAAACAGCGGCATCAAGATGCCCAGCTTCTTTGGCTACATGGTTTGGTCAGTTGGTATTTTGTGGCCTGTCTTTATTCTTACCACCTTTATTTTCTTCCTCTAAAAGAGAAGAAATAGCATGTAAAAAAGCCGGCTTGCGCCGGCTTTTTTTGTGTCAATTCAATCTTGATACAAAAAGAGTATGAATTTTATGAGGAACTGCTCTGATACGTTGATTGAAATATCTTGTGTTCTTAAAAAAGAATTTATTTTTTTTCAATAACTGCAAAGGCATTATGCCCGTGGATAGATTCATGGCTTTCCACAATAACTTTGTACCATTCGACATGTTCATGATTATCTAAGTTATAGGCAACATTGCGGACAACATCTTCTACAAAATAAGCATTTTCATAGGCTTGTTCCGTGACAAATTTTTCATCAGGACGTTTTAATACGGCATAGATGGGGGCAGAGCCGGCTTTTTCTGCAATGTGGATAAATTCTTCTATCCAAGAAAATTTGGAAAGTTTAATCTGCATTTTGATATAGGTGCGTTGTCCATGGGCTCCGTAAGCGCTAATGGCTTTGGAGCAAGGGCAAACCGTGGTGACAGGCACTTCTATTTCAATAAGGAAAATGGGTTTTTCCCATGTTTTATCCCATTCTCCTGTAAAACGGCATTGATAGGACACAGGGGCTTTTGCCTCGCTGACGGGTGCGCTTTTTGTGATAAAATAAGGAAAATCAAAGCTGATAAACGCTTTTTGGGCGTTGAGCTTGCTGCGGACTTGTTCAAGCAAAGCCTTGAGGGACGCATAATCCAGTTTTTCTTCTGCATTTTCCCGCCATTCTTCCAATGCCTCAATAAAGCGGCTCATGTGTGTGCCTTTGAAATCAGCAGGCAAATCAACACTCATATCCACTTTTGCAATGCTGTGCTGTTTTTCATGGGCAAGATCACGCACGACAAGGGGAATATGAAAATCCTTTATTCCGACTCTGTCAATGGCGAGGGGATGTTTAGCCTTTGTACTTTGGACATCTTCTAAATGGGGACTGGAATTGTGCATAATAAATCTTATTTGTGATTAATGGTGGTTATGTGTATGCGTGTGCTCGCCCTCGTTTGTATGGCCATGACAGGAAGCAGCAAGGGTATCAATACTGGTAATGGCAAGATGAGCCTGTAAAATTCCGCGTGCGCTGGCTAATTTGTCCGCCAGCTCTTGTACGACAGCGTTTTTTCCTTTTAAAATCATCACCTCAAGGCAGTGGTGCAAGTCTAAATGCACATGTAAATTTGTCATCACAATTTCATGCACTTCATGCTGCATAGCGGTGAGTTTTTTTGATAAGTCACTGTTATGATGATCATAAATAATACTTAATACGCCGCTTACTTTTGCATCAGGGTTGCTGTTGGATTCTTCCTGAAGGGCGTTGCGCATGCATTGGCGAAGAGCGTCGGAACGGTTGGCAAACCCTTTTTTCTTACTCCATGCGTCAAATGCTTCCACAAGAGGGGATTCTATGGAAACACCAAAACGGGTAATATCACTCATTATGTCACCTATTTTCCGGTTAAAAGTTTTTGCGCATAGTACTTATCTTCTGTAAGCTGCTCTTTTAATTCATTTATTGAATTAAATTTTCTTTCTTCCCTGAGCAAATGGTAAAAAGAAATCTCAATGTCTTTCTCATAAATATCAGCGTCAAAATCAAAAATACACGTTTCAATACTTCGGGCATTATTGTTAAAGGTTGGGTTATATCCAATATTCGTCATGCCATGAAAAACTTGGGCTTGCTTGTTTTTCACAAAACGAGAATCAAAGATTTTTACTTTTGTGGCGTAAACCCCGTTTTTGGGAACAATAAGGGTTTTTTCCAAAAGGTTTGCCGTTGGAAAGCCAAGGAGTTTCCCTCCTCGGTTGAAGCCATGCTGCACAGTCCCGGAAAGGGTATAGGCATAACCCAGCATGGAATTTGCCTTTTGGATATTGCCGGCTAAAAGGTTTTCCCGTATTTGGGTGGAACTTATGACTTCCCCGGTATCAAGGCGGACCGGTTCATGGGCATAGACAGCAAAACCCAATTTTTTCCCATGTTCAATGAGTTTTTCTCTCTCTGCTCTGTCGTGTCCGATTTTGAAGTCATGTCCGATAAAGAGCATGGCGATATTGTATTTTTTTACGAGAAACTCACAAAATTCTTCGCTGGATTTTTGGGAAAATTCCTTTGTAAAAGGCAGTTCCTCAACCCTGTGCAGGGGAAAATTTTTGAGTGTTTGCAAGCGTTTTTCATGGGGCATAAGCGGAATGTAAAATTTATTGCCTAAAACACTTGCAGGGTGAGGATTAAAGGTCAAAAGACCGGAAGCAGGATTTGTTTGCAAATCCAAATGGTAATGTTTGCGAAGAGCGGGATTATCCTCAAAAAATTCTTCTCTGTAGGACGAGGAAGAAGCAAATTTTATTAAATGATTAATAATATGGCTGTGCCCGACATGGACGCCGTCAAAATTGCCAATGGTGAGGATACTGCAAGGTTTCATAGGATTGTTAAATTATTTTTTCAGGGAAAATTTTAATGCACTTTCTAAAGTGGTTAAATTTTGTGTACCAATGAGGACAAGATTATTGATAAATAAATAGGGTGTGCCGGAAACATGGTATTTTTCCGCTTCTTTCATATCTTCATTGATAAGTGCGTCCAGTTCAGCCTGTTTTTTCTCCGCTTCAGCGGCAAATTGTTCAGGGTTTAAGCCTTGTTGGCGGACAATTTCTTTCAAAACTTCCAAAGGGTTAGCGGCATAGGCTTGCTGATGGACAAAAACTGTATCATGCAATTGCCATGCTTTTTTCATATCTTTTTGTCCCATTAAATAAAACCAGCGGAGGGCGGCTTTGCCTTGATCCGATTTTGGAAAGGCTTTGAAAACCAGCTTAACATCTTTGTGCTCTTTGATAAATGTTTCCACAACGCCTGCTGTTTTTTGGCAGTAGGTACAGAGAAAGTCAGAGAAAATATATAAGGTGTTCGGCGCACTGCTGTCCCCCAGATACGGACGCTTGGCGTCAGCAAAGGTTTTGGGTTCTTTGCTGTCTTTTTTCCACTGTGATTCCAAATCTCTGGTACGGGAAGTTTCTGAAGCGGTTGTAATGGTTTTGATAAACTCACTGTCGTTTTCTTTCAGCACGTTAAAAAGAATGTCCGGATTTTCTTTCAATACTTCCATGAGCATGCTTTTAAATGCTTCTTTTTCGGATACGGCAGAAACAGCATGGGCATGACAGGGCATAAGAAAAAGGGTCAAAAGAAATATAAGAAAAGATTTTTTCATAGAAAGGCTCACTATTCTTCAATATTTTCTGCTTGTTCGGCAGCTTCCAGTTCTGCTTCACGCTTGAGGATTTCTTCCAGTTGGATATCAGCAGATAAAACCCCAGTGATATCATCGGTGCTGTTGGTTACAGCCATGGCAACGGTGATAATCAGTTTGCCCGTGTATTGGGATTGGTATAAATCGCTGATATGCAATTTTCCTGTGCTGACAGGGGCTTTGAACCATTCACGGTCAGAGTAGTCATAGCCTTTTTTCGGCAAATTACCGTATTTTTCATTATATGTCGGGTCTGTGATAACAGCTTCCAGCAATTCTCCCTTTGTATTATTGAGCGTCAGGAATTGGATAAAGGGATATTGTTCCACAAAGAGCTTCATAGCGTGTATGGTTTCAGCATTGCCGCTTTCAGCAACACAAACACCGGCAAGTTTTGTAACAATATGGGCAGCAAGTCTGCCGGCAAGACGCTTGATTTTTTGCAGTTCTGTAACAAAGAGTTCAGGGAAATAGCGTTTGGCAAGTACAAGCATTTCCTGTGTGGAAAAAGAGGTATTGCGTCCTTCTTCATAGGCTTTCATAATTTCCGTATAGATTTTGCCAATATTTGGATGCTGCTTGTTGATTTTACTGTCACCCTCAAGTTTGAAATGGTGATTAATCCAGTAGGCAACCCCGGCCCGTCCCGCTTTGTCCGTAATGATAATAGGAACAGGTCTGCCTAAAATGGTTTTTGTATCAAAAATATTATAAATTTCTTCGTTTTTAGCCAAGCCGTCAATATGAACACCCGCAGAAGTAGCATTGAATTCTGCTCCGACAAAGGGATAGTTTGGCGGGATTTTATATTCAAGTTCGTTTTCAAAAAATTCGGCAATTTCAGAAATAACCGTTGTATCTGCTGCTTCGTCTTTGCCGGTTAACGAAATATATTCAATGACAAGGGCTTCAATGGGGGTATTGCCTGTTCTTTCGCCAAAACCGAGCAGAGCGCCGTTGACAGCACCGCAGCCATAGAGCCATGCTGTAACGCCGTTGACAAGAACTTTATGGAAATCATTATGTCCATGCCACTCGAGCCATTCACCGGGAACGCCTGCTTCATCCGTAAAGGCACGGACAATGCGCTGTACTGAACGAGGAAGAGCAGCCCCGCTGTAGGGAACGCCAAAGCCCATAGTATCACATAAGCGGATTTTGACAGGCATGGAGGCTTGTTTGGATAATTCCATAAGCTTGCTTGCAAAAGGCAGGCAAAAGCCGTAAATATCCGCACGGGTAATGTCTTCAAAGTGACAGCGGGGAACAATGCCCCATGCAAGGGCTTGTTCTACCAGTTTGAGATAATCATTCATGGCAGTTTGGCGGTTTTTGCCAAGTTTCAAATAGAGATGATAATCGGAAACGCTGGTCAGCATGCCCACTTCATCAAATTCCATATCACGGGCTATTTTCAAATCTTCAATATTGGCACGGATCCAGCCTGTAATGCGGGGGAAGCGATAGCCCCTTGCTCTGCAGGTTTCAATAGCTTTTCTGTCTTTTGGGGAATACATAAAAAATTCAGAGGCTTGAATAAGTCCGCTTTTTCCGCCTAATTTGTGCAAAAGATCATACATGCGGGCAATTTGCTTGACCGTATAGGGGGGGCGAGCCTGCTGTCCGTCACGAAAGGTGGTATCAGTAATAAAAAAAGGATTGGCAGGACGCGGGGGAATAATGACGTCATCAAATTCTATACGCCCTATTTTAGAATAGGGGAATACTTCGCGGTAAAGCTGCGGTTGTTCCCTTTCTTCCAGAAGAAGAGGACGGGAAGCACTTTTTTTATAAATTATGGACATAGATTTTCCTTATATGCAGTATATGTGTTCGTGGTATACTAAACCTTTTTATGTGGAGAAGTCAAAGGCTTATATGAAAAAAAAATTTAATGGTTGACTTTGTCCGATTTTGGGGTAAATCTGACATTAAATTTGAGAAGGCAGGATTTGTTATGAAAAAACTAGGTGTTATTCGCTGTCAGCAAACAGAAGATATGTGCCCCGGCACAAGGGATTTTACAACAGCACAAGAAGGTTCCGGTTCCCTTGCAGAAAATGGCATTGGAGCATGTGAGATAGTTGGGTTTGTAAGCTGCGGCGGCTGCCCGGGAAAAAAGGCAGTAACCCGTGCACAAATGCTTCGTGACCGCGGTGCAGAGGTTATTATGCTTGCCTCCTGTATTGGAAAGGGAACTCCTATTGGTTTCCCCTGTCCCAATAAGGGGCTTATGTTAAAAGCTATTAAAGCAAAACTGGGTGAAGATTTCCCCGTTTTGGATTACAGCCATGAACCGTCCGGCAAAAAATGCTGATTTTGGATACGTTTTCTTCGCTGAAAAATCAATATAAAAAGCCCATATAAACATGAGCTTTTTTGTATTATTTTTATCAATAAAATACTTGAGTGCAATTATTCTTTTCTTTTTGCGGATCCTTTGATTATTTTATACTGTTCCTTGTCTGCATACATTTTTTTATCTGCAATATGGATAAGTTCATCAATGTTGTGCCCGTCATGGGGATAATGTGCTATTCCCATGCTAAAGGAAATTTTGAACGTATCGTCATTGACGAGTTTTGTAGCTTGTAAGGATTGATGTATTTCATGAAAGTTTTTATCTATTTCTTCGTCAGTTACTTCACCTTGAATAAGCAAAATAAACTCATCTCCTCCGATACGTCCAAATGCATACGAAAAATCTTGGGTACGCAGCAGTACTTCTTTGGTAAAATGAAGCAAAACATTGTCGCCCACTGCATGTCCAAAGGTATCATTGATATATTTAAAATCATTTAAATCAAAGAAGAAAAGATAAAATGGTTTATTTGCATCGACAAGACCTGTTAATGTTTCAAAAAGCCCGCGTCTGTTGAGCAGCCCTGTTAAAGGATCTTTATTGACAATTTCTTCCAGTTGATGACGGATACTCCCCAGATCTTGGGCATGCTGGATAAGTGCAGTAATCAGCAGGCTGCCGATAACACCTATAAAAATATAAACCCAAGATTCAAGATATTGGTACCAGAATTTAATGGGAGAAACGCAGAATGTCCACTCAGCATTTAAAATCTGAAGCGGTACTTCAATATAGGGTGTATTTGCATTGAAAAATGGGCTTGCGGCAATAACTTGCCGTTGGTTTGTATCGGGATTGATTCTCCATATTTCATAGCCAAGCCCGCGCTCACTCAAGCTATTGAGTTCCGCACCGTCCAAAGCCTGCGGAAATTTGAGGGTAACAGAAACCAGTCCCCAAAAATATTCTGTTCCGTCTTCCTGAGGAAGATAAATAGGCAAACGCCCAACGATTGCCTCACCGCCCTGTACGAGAGGGAAGGGTCCGCCTAAAACCATTTCTCTTGTTTCTTTGGCTTGCATTGCTTCTTTATTGCCGGCACCCTCGGAAAAGAAATCTAAACCAAGGACAGCTTCGTTGCCTTCACGGGGATAAACGTCCTGTACAATGCCGTTTGGGGCAAGAAGTACATTTAAAATAGCAGGATCATCAACTATGGCAAGGGCAGCTTTTTCAAAATTAACAATTTCTCCGTTATTTTGAATAATAAGAGAGGACAAAGCTTGTGTTTTGTACAGAAGTTTGGACAGCACGTTGGTAATCTTAGTACTTTGGTTGAGGATAATCATCTCAATCCGGCTTTGTTCTATTTCAAATTTGCGCTGGACAAGAAATAAACTGGCAGCAGTGCTTAAAAACAGCAGGATACAAAGAAGGATAAGAGAGCGCCTTGAGAAAAAATTGAACAGGAACATAGGAACTCCTTTTCGAGCATAGGGCATGAGGTTTTATCAAAATGACAGCCGCGCGGGAAGCAGTATTAACTATACTCTTCGTAACCGGATATTAGAGCGGTTCCGCATAATATTCATAATTTTTATTTTCTTTGGGGGAAATGATTTCCCCCAATCCCCCTCTAAGCCCTGTTATGGACGTTGTCCATAACAGGGAATTAATATTTCTTGATGTTAACAGGAATTGCTCTAGTTACCTAAAAATTGCTATAAACGCAATTATCTTTTAAAGATAAAAACCCGATACTCTTGCAGTAATATGTGCAATGTATCGGGTATAACATATATATTTTATTGAAGAAAAATAAAATTGTTGCTTATAGTTCTTCTTCGCCTTCTTTTGCTTTATCCTTAGCCATAACGGCAAGAATAGAGAAGTCAGATTTGTATTCAACTCTGACGCCTTCAGGCAGCAGCAATCCGGAAGCGCGAAGGTTTGTTCCAATGTCAAAATTCGTCACATCAATGTCAACAACTCTTGGCATATCTTGGGGTTTGGCAACAAGTGTCACTTCTTCACGGTAAACTTCCATTCTGCCGCCGGCTTTTACACCCTTGGAAGTACCAACAAAGCGTAAGCGTACTTTTACTTTTACTTCCTTATCGAGTTCAACGCCGTAAAAATCAATATGGGTGAATGTATTTTTTACAGGGTGATATTGTGCGTCCCAAACAAAAACCGGGTGCATGGTTTTTGTTCCGTTATCATCAATTTCAAGATTGAAAACATTTGTACGACCAACTTGTTCATATATTTTGTTAAGTGGATTGAGTGCTACTTGAACTAAAATATTTTTTCCATCAGGTGCGTAGTACACAGCAGGTACAATAGCTTCTTCACGCAAACGGCGGCTAGGACCCTTTCCAAGGGTATTACGTTTTTGCACTGAAAGTGTTTTCATTTCTGACATGGTTATCTCCTTAGTGTACTTGATGCCTCATATGAGGCTTCATATATCGTATAAAGTATAGTGTTAGATAAACAAGGCACTTACGGACGCACCGTCGTGAATATTACGAATACTTTTTGCCAAAAGACTTGCAATACTTGCTACTTCCAGTTTTGGACATTTGCCCAATTTATCCCCAAGAGGAATGGTATCGGTAACAATAACTGATTTGAAAGGAGCATCGTTTAAGCGTTCGATAGCCGGACCTGACAAAACAGCGTGGGTTGCACATGCATGTACTTCTGTTGCACCATTTTCCAATAAAACATTGGTAGCAGCACAAATTGTGCCGGCGGTGTCAATGATATCATCGACCAAAATAGCAATTTTTCCTTCTACTTCACCGATAACGTGGGTAGCAGTTGCCTGATTTGGACGATCACGGCGTTTATCAATAATCGCAAGACCTGCGTTTACTTTTTTTGCAAAGTTTCTAGCTCGTTCCACACCACCTGCATCAGGAGAAACAATAACCAAATCCCCTTTGATGTGAGACAGGCTATTGAGTAAAACAGGTGCTGCATAAAGGTTATCCACGGGGCAATTAAAAAAGCCCTGAATTTGTCCTGCGTGCAAATCAACAGTAACAACACGCTGTGCACCGGCAACACTGATAAAATCAGACACAAGCTTTGCACTGATAGGCGCTCTCGGACTAACCTTTCTATCTTGGCGAGCATAGCCAAAATAGGGAATAACAGCAGTAATACGACCTGCACTTGCACGTTTGAGTGCATCAATAATAAGGCATAACTGCATCAAGTTATTATTGCTGGGACTGCAGGTTGGCTGGACAACAAAAACGTCCTGACCGCGTACGCTGTCGATAATTTCAACACGAAGTTCTCCATCGCTGAATTCGGAAGTTAACACATTCGTCAAGGTGCAACCAAGGTGATCACAAATATCTTTAGCTAATTGTGGATTAGCTGTACCCGTAAGAATTTTCATATCCCCGTACATGATAAAATCCTTATTTCGTGTTGAACAAAAAAAAATGGCTGGGATGAGAGGATTTGAACCTCTGAATGGCGGAACCAAAACCCGCTGCCTTACCGCTTGGCGACATCCCAACAAATTGCAGAAATCCACATTACACAATCTCAACTGCAATGGCAAGTTAAATTTTAGAAAAATTTAATTTTTTTCATTGTGTTGTGAAAGGTCTATGTATTTCCATGCATGAAAAAAAGTCTGTTTTTGAAGCATGTTCACAGCGTGTGCACACTCCTTTTCCTGTGAAAAAAAAGCATACAGGGCTGAGCCCGTGCCGCTTAAAGAAGCAAAAACAGCATTTTCCTGAAGCAGGATTTCCTTTGTTTTAGCAAGATTATGGTATTTTTCAAAAACAATTTGCTCAAAGTCATTTTGAAAATACCAATCCCCTAAAAAACAGGAACGAGCTTTACTAACTTGTTCTTTTTTCCTTGTCAATAATTTTTTTTGTTCCGCTAATTTTTTGAAAGCCCATACGGTTGGAATTTGGATCGCAGGCAGAATGAGGAGCAGGGAATAACGGTTCAAATTAAGGTCTATGGGAGTCAGTTTTTCCCCGATACCTTCGCCGCGGCAGGGAGTATTATAGAGAAAAAAAGGAACATCTGCCCCTATTTTGCTTGCTGTTTCAAGAAGTGCGGTAAAAGACAGGCGATTATTGGTTTGACGCTGCAAATATTTTAAAACTTCCGCGCCATTGGCAGAGCCTCCGCCAAGACCTGCACCGTGGGGGATACGCTTTGTTAAATGAATTTTGAGCCCAAAATCAAGGGGACAACAGGATTGAAAAAGTGTGTAGGCCTTGGTAAGGGTGTTGTTTTGCGGATCTATATCCGGAATATTGCATGAAAATTCAACATGTTTCGCACGTATTTTTTCAATGGATATTTCATCTGAAAATTCATCAGGCATAGATAAAGGATAGAAGATGGTTTTCAAATTATGATAGCCATCTTCCCGTTTATCCAGTATTTTCAAACCAAGGTTGATTTTGCAGCCGCTTTTTATCAGCATATTGGAGATTTTTCTGATAACATTCAGAATATTTTATCATAAAGATTAAAAAGTTTTGTAAAGGGGTGCAGGGGGAGAAACTTTTACAGCTACCGAAGGCGGCGAAGCCGTTTCTCTTATGTCGAGCTTGCGAGACTTAGAGAAATAGACAGCAGAGATAAAGTTTTCCCCCTGCATAAAAACTCCTCATATCATGCAAAAATGCTTTAACGCACAAAAAGCACGCTTTTTTACTGCGTGCTTTTTATGGCAAAAGATTAAGAACAAAAGGACAGGATAAAAGGGAGGATAAAAGTTGGTTGTGATAAAAAGTTATGACTGCATTGGAATTCTTGTTTTTGGGTGTACTCCTTTTTGGGTTGGGATATCGGTCTTTGTTTTATTTTACTGAAATTTTTGTCATAGCCTTTGAAAGACGGGCAGCCTGTACGGGATCCATGTAGGAGAAGATTTCACCGGATTGCTTTGCTTTCATGCCGTTCAAAATGCGTACTGCAATTTTTTCATCAAGGGTGGAAAGAGCCTGAGCCGCTTTTCTTGGCTTCATATTGGTATATGTTTGGATAAGGTGAGCATATTTTTCATCTTCAACGCTGTTGGCTTCTTTGACTATGCTTCCCAATTGGCTTTCCAGCTGATTGAGTTCTTCCATGCGGGAGGACATTTGTTCCTGCAAAGAAAGGAGTTCTTCTTCTTTTTGGTTGAGTTCTTTTTCTTTGTAAATCATAGCGTCAGGAGAAACATATCCTTTGCTGTCGATTTTCGGAGCAGGAATAACAGCTGTGGATTGGCGCTGGTCGGGGCGGACATAGGTATCAGCCATTTCAACAGCATGGGCAGTACCGACAAGGCTGAAAGAAAAACCGTCATCGCTGCCGCGTTCGTGGGTATAGCTTGGCTTTACATCGTCAAGGCTGCTGCTGATATCTTCATTCTGAACAGCCTTTTCAGCAAAAGCATTTTCTAAAACAGCGCGGCGGTTTTGGCTTTGCATATTGCCAATGGCTGCCATGGAAGCTTGGATAAGCAAATCAGCCTTCACGCCGTCACTTTCTTCTGCAATCAGCGGAAGCGTTTTTGTCTTTTCACTGCGTACAGCTTCTTGCTGCTTTGCTTCTTGCACAGCTGCAGTGTCAGAAACTTGACCTTGAGCTGCACCTTGTTCCATAGTGTCAGATTTTTGAGAAATAAGGAGTTCTCCGTTCACTTTTTGCAAAGCAAGGCGCTGCTGTTCACGGGCTTTTGCAAGTGCTTCCATTTTCGGATCGGCAGTTTGCTTTTGGGTATTGAAACTGAATATTGTTCCGCCTGCAAGAATATAGGCGCCAAATACTAACTTTACAAGACCAAGACCTACAACAAAACAACATATATTAGTAAGTCTGCGCTTTGAATCGAATGCTTGCGATCTCATCTAAATTCCTCTGCTCTTTAAGTTGTTCTTCTTTTTTGTAGCGCTCAAAATGTTTTTCTTTGAGCTTTTCCATAACTTTTTTATCTTTTGCTTTTTGTGCCAGCTCAAGGCGGGTTTGTTCAATCTGCCTGTCAAGCATGGCGATATTTTTTTGCGTTTGCTGTATATCCTGACGTAATGCCTTGATATAATTATCTATGAGCCAACGCTCCCCCATTTCCGTAACCGGGGTTTGACCGAGTTTTTGTTCCTGAAAAAGCTCGTCTTTTTTGAGGCTTGCATGGCGTTCTTGGAGCCGTTCTTTTTGGGCATTCAAATTCGCCAGTTTTGATTTGACCTCTTTTTCAAGCTGTTCCTTGTATTGGAGCACTTTTTCCAGTGCGAACTTAAACCCTGCCATTTTTTTTCCTTTATCCTTGCCCAATATACAGCATATTGAATGCCAAAGCATAAAAAATATTATATTTCACTATGTTATAATAATCTCTCGACCATAAACCATGTGCTTCTTTCTTTTTTTGTAAAAAAATTGACAGAAAATTGGCACAGGCACGTTTTTCCGAGGAACGGCAGCAGCGGCTTTGCGGGCACCACCCCATTTCTCCCGTCAAAAAGACAGTTCCACATGATTTTATACGATTTTAAAAGTATACGAAATAAAAATTGTCTTGACAATAATTAGATGTCTAACTAAAATTTTTATTTGGAATAAAGCTGTTTTCACCGTATACTCAGATATTCCTTAATCCTTTTTGCAACCATTAAAAATCTTTTGCCGTCATGCAGGAAAAACCTCAAGATTTTGAACGCAAAGAACATCTTGCCGAAAGCATAAAAAATGCCGTGCTTCCGCTTTTTCTTGTGGCTTGCATGCTCTTTTGCGCCGTATGGATTTATGAAGAAGCAAGTACCCGATACCATTGGCAATGGGCAAGGGTTTGGCGTTATTTTGGCAGTTTTCAGGCAAATGGGACAGATTATTTTCAGGCAGGGCTTTTGCTTCGGGGACTTTGGACGACACTTCTGCTCATTTTTTTCGGACTTATTTTTTCCATTCTTTTTGCCTGTGTTTTGATTGCCATGAAGCTGAGTCAGTCCCCTGTGCTTACTGCCGTCAGTCAGGGCATTATTTCCCTTATCCGCAATACGCCCCTGCTTATCCAGCTTTTTTTGTGGTATTTTGTCATTGCAGCCATTTTTGGGCTCAATCCGTTTCTGACAGCTGTTTTTTGTCTGGCTTTGTTTGAAGGGGTGTATCTGGCTGAAATTTTACGAAGCGGAATTACGGCTGTTTCCCACACCCAGTGGGAAGCAAGTTTCAGCCTCGGCATGACGCTGCCCAAAACGCTTTTTTATGTGATTATGCCTCAGGTTTTGCGCAATGTTTTGCCAAGCCTTGCAGGGCAGTTTATTTCCCTCATCAAAGATACTTCCCTTGTCAGCGCCATAGCCGTGGCGGATCTCACCCTGCAGGCGCGCACCGTTATTTCCGAAACCTATTTATCCTTTGAAATCTGGCTTGCTGCGGCATGCCTGTATTTCATGCTGACCCTTTTGGTGAGTATTCCGTTTTCCCTGCTCACCAAACACTTTGTTCGACAATATAAAAAATAAATGAAAAATAATGGAGTACATATGCAATTTTTGAAAAAACTTTTCCTTGCACTTTTGTTTGCCCTTGTTCTCAGCCCCTGTGCCGAAGCAAAATCCACCATTGAAACAGTCGTGGAACGCGGCGTTTTGCGGGTAGGCTTTTCTACCTTTGTTCCGTGGGCAATGCAGGATAAAAACGGCGAATATATCGGCTTTGAAATCGATGTGGCAGCAAAACTTGCCGAAGATTTGGGCGTGGAATTACAGCTTGTGCCCACCAACTGGGACGGCATTATCCCTGCCCTTTTAGCCAATAAATTTGATGTGATTATCGGGGGCATGGGCTCGACAACCAAGCGGAATTTGACCGTCAACTTCACTGTTCCTTACGATTATTCAGTCATGGATATTATGGCAAACAAGGAAAAGGCAGGCAGTCTGCAAAGCCTTGCGGATTACAATAAAGAAAGCGTCGTTGTTGCTGTGCGCAACGGCTCTTCCGGCGCTGCCTTTGCCAAAAAATATTTGCCCCACGCAACACTGCGCTTTTTCAATGAAGAAGCTCCCGCCATTCAGGAAGTTCTTTCCGGCAGGGCTTTTGCCTTTATTTCTTCCCGTCCCCTGCCCGCTTTGGAAATTGCCAAAAATCCCAACGCCCTTTTCCGCCCCTTTGAAATAACCGTATACAAGGAACCCATCGGCTTTGCCGTACGCAAAGGGGATTTCGATACCCTCAATGTTTTTGACAACTGGATTCAAAATGCCCACAGCACAGGCTGGCTCAAGGAAAGGGCTGACTATTGGTTTATGAATACCGCATGGCAGGAACAGCTGCCCGGTAATTAGTTTTTTAGGGAGATACACCCCCTTCTTACGTCCTTAAAAATACGCTTCATCAACTGAACATACCCGAATAAACAAAGCAAATGGCATATATTTTAGGCACGAAAAAACGCAGTGCCATGAACAGCACGGACAAGATTTTCCTGCTCCTTTTTGGGGCAGGGGCGCTCTTTTTGTGCTCTGCGCTGTTTCAGGCCGTGCAGGATTTCAGCCTCGGCAGGCTTTGTTCCTATCTTCTGCGTATGGACGCAGAGGGAAACTGGCATGCCGGAACGCTTTTGCAGGGGCTTTTTATGACTTTGCGGCTCAGCCTGTGGTGCATGGTGCTTGCCTTTATCAGCGGTTTTTTTGTGGGTATTGTTTCAGCCCATAAAAAGGGGCTTGCGTCCCTGCCCGGTAAGCTTTATGTGCTTGTGCTTCGGAATATGCCCCCGCTTATTTTGCTTTTTCTGGTTTTCTTTTTCGCCTCTTCCATTTTGACAGAACGACTCACGGGCTTGGAATACAGCCTTGCCAAATCACCGTATAAGGCTTGGTTTTATGTGCTTATCGCCCCTGAAGGACAGCTTGACAGAATGACAGCCTGCGTTCTGACCTTAGGGCTGTATGAAGGGGCGTATATTGCGGAAATTGTACGGGCGGGGATTGAAAGCGTGCCCCACGGGCAATGGGAAGCGGGCAGAGCAGGCGGACTTTCCACATGGCAAATCAGACGGTATATCGTTATCCCCCAAACCCTGCGCCAAAGCCTTGCTCCCCTTGCCGGGCAAAGCATCAGTATTATTAAAGACAGTGCCATTGCCTCCGTTATTTCCCTGCAGGAACTGACGTTCCAAAGCATGGAGCTCATGAACGTCACGGGCAAAACCGTTGAACTGTGGATTTTGACGGCTCTGCTCTATTACTGCCTTTGTCTCTGCCTTGAAAAAATAAGCCGAAAATGGGAACATTCCATACGATGGAAACCGCTGCATTAGGCTGTTCTCCTCTTTCTCCTTGCAAAAACAAACAGTTCCGCGTATGAAAAACCATATATCACGCAGTGAGTTGAAAAATTATGCAAAACCTTTTGCCCATAATACCCCAAAAACCTTGGCTAGCGCCCTTAGCCGGCTGGTCTGATTTGCCCTTTCGTCTGCTTTGCCGTGAACAGGGGGCGTCTGCTGCCTGTACGGAAATGGTCAGCGCCAAAGGACTGGTCTACGGGGGCAAAAATACCCGCGATTTATTGCAGACAAATGAAAAAGACAATCCTCTTGTTGTCCAGATTTTTGGGGCGGAAGCGGATTTTATGCAAAAGGGCGTTCAGCTTTTGAAAGAGCGGGGCTTTTGCTTCTATGACGTCAATGTGGGCTGTTCCGTGAATAAAGTTGTCAAAACAGGAGCCGGTGCTGCCATGCTCAAGGATTTGCCCAATTTTTACAAGGTGGCAAAGACTGTTATTGACGAAGTGCACAGGGACAGCGGGCATAAAATAGGTTTCAAAATTCGCCTTGGCTATCATTTGGGTGAAGATGTCTATGAAGAACTTGCATTGCGTTTGCAGGATTTTGGGGCGGATTGGATAACCCTGCACCCGCGGTATGCCAAACAGGGCTTTAGCGGCGAACCAAACTATGAAGCGCTGACACGGCTGAAAAGCTTGCTGGAAATTCCGGTTATCGCCAGCGGGGATTTATTTACAGCCCGTGACGGGGTCAGGGTTTTGCTGAAAACAGGGGCTGACACCGTCATGTATGCCCGCGGAGCCATGGGCAGCCCGCGTATTTTTGCAGAACACAAAGCGTTATGGCAATACGTCCGTGAAAACGGTCTGCGGCAAAAAGAGCAGGCAGACGCCGCTCTTCCCGATTATGAAGAGCTTTTCCCTAAAAGTCCCGAACAAATAAAAAATGACGTATATGCCCTGATTACGGCACATTTAAACTATGCCAAAACGTACAGCCCCGCACGGGCTGTCCTGCAAATGCGTACCATTGTTCCCCGCTATGTCCGCCGTTTGGAACACGCAAAATTGGTGCGTCAGGCTCTTATCCGGTGCAGAACTTTTGCCGATTTGGAAGAGGCGCTACAGGAGTTTTTCGGATAGATTGATTCTTGTACAAAAAAACTCCGAGAAATTCGGAGTTCTTTTTTGCTTTTTATAAAAGCGATAATAAAGGGGTATATTTTCTTATGCCAGCGCCGTGCCCAATCCCAAGTAAGGAATATCGGATTTTCTTTGTTCGGGGATAAGCTCTTCAAAGCGCAAATATTGTTCTTTATGGGTATAAATTTCGCGTAAAAAGGCATTATTATGCTGATGCCCGGAGCAGCGCACTTCAAAGGCTCCCTGCAAAGGCGTGCCGAACATTGCCATATCCCCCACAAAATCCAAAATCTTATGGCGGACAAATTCTTTTTCCAGACGCAGTCCTTCGGGATTTAAAATTCCGTCTTCATCCACCACAATGGCATTTGCCAAAGAACCGCCCAAGGCAAGGTTTTTGCTGTGCAGATATTCCACTTCCTTTAAAAAGCCAAAGGTTCGGGCAGAAGCAATTTCATCAAAACTTTCCGGTGTGATTTCAAGGGCAAGACGCTGTACGCCTATGGCACTGTGGGGAAAATCAATGGTATAATCGACATAAAAGCCGTCAAAGGGGCGGGCATTGATGGTTTTTCCGTTTGCCTCAAAAAGGAAAGGACGGGCAATTTTGGCAACTTTGCGCAATGCATACAGGGAGCGTATGCCGGCTTTTTTAATCAAGTTGGTAATGGGCAGGGCAGAACCGTCCATAATGGGAATTTCGGTGCCGTAGACGTGGCATTCCACATTATCGATTCCCAAGGCGAAAAGGGCGGCAAGCAAATGTTCCACAGTGGAAACATGGGTTTTGTCATTGCCGAGTGTCGTGGCAAGTTCTGTTGCTGCCACCACAAAAGGGTTGGGTCTGATAATGGAAACATCTTTTTTATTATGGATATGAAAACTAATGCCGGCATCTGCTTTTGCAGGCAGCAGCTTCATTTCCACATCTTTTCCGGAATGAAGTCCAATGCCTGTATAGGTAATGGCGTGCATTAATGTTTGCTGCAGCATAGATAGTCCTTATTTCTTCCTTTATTCAAATACGTCTTTTCGTTTTATAACGGGCATATTCTTTTCAGTGTTACAAATCAGTTCCATAAATTGCAAATTTTATGCCAAAGAATATTTTTCCCTTTATCATTTTATTTCAAATAGTTATAATGTTTTTATCTGCAAAATATCTGTGGCAATTTTAACACAATGACATTTTAACCGCAAAAGTGTGGCAAATTCAACACAGTACCGAAAAATACGTGTTTACTTTTCCTGAAAATTACTTTAATATTTTCCCCGAGGAAATTATGCAGGCAAAAGAATATAGACCGGATATTGACGTACTTCGGGCAATCGCCGTTTTGGCGGTGATTTTTTATCATGCCCATATCCCGTTTTTCAGCGGGGGATATGTCGGCGTCAGTATCTTTTTTGTGATTTCAGGCTATCTGATTACAGGGATTATCAAACGGAAATTAGCAAACGGCACTTTCAGTTTTCTGGAATTTTACGAAAACCGTATTCGGAGGATTTTGCCTGCCCTTGTTGTTGTCATGGTCTTTTTTGCCTTTCTCTATTATTTTTTGAGCATGACGGAAATTTTGGATTTACAGCGTTCCATTCGCCGGGCAATTTTTGGGCTGGCAAACTTTTTCTTTTATGCCAATACGGATTATTTTGACGCAAGAGCCGAAACCATGCCCCTTTTGCATACATGGTCGCTGGGGGTGGAAGAGCAGTTTTATTTTGTGATGCCTGCCCTGCTCTTTTATGTGACCCTCAAGGCAAAACAGCCCGTCAATGTCATTAAGCTTTTGTGGATAATCATTGGCTGCAGTTTTCTTTTTTCTGCCGTTTTTATTTTTTATAATCAAAAGTTCACCTTTTATATGCTCCCCGCTCGGGCATGGGAGCTTTTGCTCGGCAGCATGCTTGCCTATACCAACTGGACGCCCGCAAGCCAAAAAGGAAAAAGCCTGTGCATTTTGCTGGGGCTCGGCATCATGCTTGCCTCCATTACCTGTTATAAGACTGTGCTCTTCCCGGGATTTTGGGCTCTGCCTCCCTGTCTCGGGGCAGTTCTCTATATTGCCGGCGGAACCGATTATACCTTCAGCAACAAAAAAAATATCATCCATTTGCTGACGAATAATAAAATCCTTGTTTTTATCGGGGTTATTTCCTATTCCCTGTACTTATGGCACTGGCCCGTTTTTGTTTTTTATTCCACCTTTCCTTTTTATAAAGAAATCCCCCCTCCCGCCGCAGCGGTGTTAATCGCCGTTATCTTTTTTATTTCTTATTTGTCATGGCGTTTTGTGGAAAGACCCGTCCGCCAAAAACCCTTTTTCAAAAACAGAAAAGTTGTCTGGAGCCTTGCCCTTTTGTGCATGACAAGTATCTTTTTCATGGCGACGTATATGCGGTACGGCAAACTTTATGACAACTACACCTATACCCGCGTTTTTTTCCGTGCTGTTCCGCAAACGGCGGCAGCTGAGGCAAAAACCCCCGTGGACTTTATTTTTATAGGGGACAGTCACTGCGGCGTCATGGAAGGCTTATTCCAAAAACTGGCTGAAAAATACCGCTTAACGGGCATTATGAATACGCAGGTTATGAAAAATGCCGTCATGCAGTACACTGACCGCAAAAAAATACAGCAAAACACCGAGGAATGGAATAAGCTTACCGAAGATTACAAGACCTACCAAAGCAAAAATCTTTTCCTGTTCTTCCGTTATTCGCAGAAGCTGGACGGCAAAGACAGGTATTATTCACAGGATGCAAGGCGTCCTCTGGTTTATTTGCCCGATAAGAACCTCACCCCTCTGCAGGGCTTTACACAAAGTATGCGGGATATGATTGAAGAGGCCCTGGCAAACGGCGTTGAGCACATCTATCTCCAGTCACCCGTGCCGGAAGCGCTGGACTATATCCCCAACAAGGCGGATATTCTGCACATGCTTTTTGATTATACCCCCGAACAAATCAATGCTGCACTGGGAGAAAAAGAGACCGGCTATGAGGAACGCAACAAAAAGGTTTTTGAAGTCTTTGCAAAGCTCAAAAATGACTATCCGCAAATAGAATTTATCGATATCAGACCCTGTCTTTTGAATACCGAAACAGCGCAGTATGCCGTCATGGACGAAAAAAATCTCTTTTATTATGATGACGACCACCTGACTTTTGAAGGCTCCATGCAGTTCTATGACGTCTATGATAAAATTTTTGCCCGAATGGCAGAGGAAAAAGCCCGCTAAAACAAAGGACGGAACTTCCTTTTTGAAAGGGGAGTTTTGCGGCATGCCCCTTTTATCGTTTACTTTCAAGCTGAATTAAGGTACTCAAGGACAGGAAAACAGAACGCAGACGCAAGAGAATTTCTCAGTAAAATTTCGGAGTAAGAATGCAGGCAAAAGAGTACAGAGCAGATATAGACGTGCTTCGTGCAATCGCTGTTTTGGCAGTAATTTTTTACCACAGCCATATCCCTTTTTTCAGCGGGGGCTATGTGGGCGTCAGTATTTTCTTTGTGATTTCAGGTTATTTGATTACGGGGATTATCAAGCGCAGGCTCGAAAATAACAGTTTCAGCTTTGTGGAATTTTATGAAAACCGTGTCCGCCGTATTTTCCCCGCTCTTTTTTTCATGGTGTTTTGTCTGGTGCTCTTTGAATGGTTCACCTCCGTGAATATTCTTGAGCGGCGTGAGCTGTACAGCGCTGCAAAGCGTGTGCTTTTAACCGTTCCCAATATTTATTTTTACCTGCACACCAACTATTTTGACCCTGCCGCTGAAACCATACCCCTTTTGCATACGTGGTCGCTGGGCGTGGAAGAACAGTTTTATTTTATTTTTCCGCTCTTATTATGTATTTTTTATTCTTATCTCTTTCGGTTGAATAAGAGAAAAACGGTATATCTTTTGTCCTTTTTATTTGCATGCAGTTTTCTTTTTTCCGCCGTCTATGTTTTTTATAACCAAAAGTTTACCTTTTACATGCTTCCTACACGGGCATGGGAACTTTTATGCGGCGGAATTTTAGCCTATACCGAGTGGACGCCGAAAACGCAAAAAAATAAAATTCGCTGTTTTCTTTTGGGCACAGCCCTTATGGTTTTTGCCATTGTCCGCTACACGGACAATATTTATCCGGGTTTTTACGCTCTCTTTCCCTGTTTTGGAGCAGTCTTGTACATTGCAGGCGGAACCGGCTTGCAGTCCCGCTTTGCGGATTTGCTCATCAAAAATAAAGTCCTTGTTTTTATCGGGGTTATTTCCTATTCTTTGTATTTATGGCACTGGCCTGTCTTAGTCTATTACCAAAACTGGCTCTATCAGCGGGAAATCACGGCAGAAAGCGCCTGTCTGCTCTTGGCGGTGATTTTTCTTCTCTCTGCTTTTTCATGGCGTTTTATTGAAAAACCCGTCCGCCAAAAGCCTGTTTTCAAAAAACATGCGGTGCTGTGGACAGGGGTTGCCTGTTCCTTTGGCATTATGCTCCTTTTTATTAACAATTTAAAATTTACGCTTTCTTCCGATGAGGGCTATCATTTTACCCATTCTGAACTGCCTGCGGAATACGTTGCAAACAATGCCGATAAGACGCTTTTATTATTAGGGGACAGCCATTCTTTCCACTTGAGACCGCTGGCATTTGCCTTAGGGGAAAAATACAGTATTTCCTGCTATAATGCGAATATGCCCATGCCTTACCGTACTTATAACGCCGGCAAAACGAAAAACGAAATAAAGAGCTATGAACAGACCTATCAGAGCGTTGCGGATAAAATTAAAACGCGGCAGTTTGATACTGCCGTTATCGCCTATCGTTACTCATGGCATATTGACGGCATTGAAATAAAAAGAAAAAATGCAATCCTCTATCCCCTCAAATCTCTCGATGAGAAGAGTGACGACCCGTATCAGGCATTGTACAGAAGCTTGAAAGATATTATTCTCCTTTTGCAGGAAAACGGCGTCAAAAAGATTTATCTTGTTAATTCACTTCCGCAGGCAAATTCCTCTGTTCCGCAGTCTGCAAATAAGCTCTCGTTTTTATTCAAGCTGACGCCTGAAAAAATCAATGCGGCTCTGGGAGAAACAACTGAGGAGTATCAGGAACGGACAGGAAAAATATATCCCCTCTTGCAGGCGCTGACAGAGGAATTTCCCGGCGTTTATTTCCTTGACCCCGCCCCGTATTTTTTAAATGACCAAAAAACAGGCTATGACGTGATACGGGGAAAAACCGCCCTTTACTGGGACGACGACCATTTGTCAGACGAAGGGGCAATGCTCTTGGCTCCCCTCTATGAACCCATTTTTCAATCAATGCAATAAGACGGCGTGAAGCGGAGAAAACATGCAGGCAAAAGAGTACAGAGCAGATATAGACGTGCTTCGTGCAATTGCTGTTTTGGCAGTAATTTTTTACCACAGCCATATCCCTTTTTTCAGCGGGGGCTATGTGGGCGTCAGTATTTTCTTTGTGATTTCAGGTTATTTGATTACGGGGATTATCAAGCGCAGGCTCGAAAATAACAGTTTCAGCTTTGTGGAATTTTATGAAAACCGTGTCCGCCGTATTTTCCCCGCTCTTTTTTTCATGGTGTTTTGTCTGGTGCTCTTTGAATGGTTCACCTCCGTGAATATTCTTGAGCGGCGTGAGCTGTACAGCGCTGCAAAGCGTGTGCTTTTAACCGTTCCCAATATTTATTTTTACCTGCACACCAACTATTTTGACCCTGCCGCTGAAACCATACCCCTTTTGCATACGTGGTCGCTGGGCGTGGAAGAACAGTTTTATTTTATTTTTCCGCTCTTATTATGTATTTTTTATTCTTATCTCTTTCGGTTGAATAAGAGAAAAACGGTATATCTTTTGTCCTTTTTATTTGCATGCAGTTTTCTTTTTTCCGCCGTCTATGTTTTTTATAACCAAAAGTTTACCTTTTACATGCTTCCTACACGGGCATGGGAACTTTTATGCGGCGGAATTTTAGCCTATACCGAGTGGACGCCGAAAACGCAAAAAAATAAAATTCGCTGTTTTCTTTTGGGCACAGCCCTTATGGTTTTTGCCATTGTCCGCTACACGGACAATATTTATCCGGGTTTTTACGCTCTCTTTCCCTGTTTTGGAGCAGTCTTGTACATTGCAGGCGGAACCGGCTTGCAGTCCCGCTTTGCGGATTTGCTCATCAAAAATAAAGTCCTTGTTTTTATCGGGGTTATTTCCTATTCTTTGTATTTATGGCACTGGCCTGTCTTAGTCTATTACCAAAACTGGCTCTATCAGCGGGAAATCACGGCAGAAAGCGCCTGTCTGCTCTTGGCGGTGATTTTTCTTCTCTCTGCTTTTTCATGGCGTTTTATTGAAAAACCCGTCCGCCAAAAGCCTGTTTTCAAAAAACATGCGGTGCTGTGGACAGGGGTTGCCTGTTCCTTTGGGCTTGTTTTGCTTTTTATCAATAATTTAACCTTTACCCTTTCTTCCGATGAAGGATTTATCTATACAAAATCAGAAATTCCTGAAGAATATAATGACGAACAGGCGGATAAAAGCCTGCTTCTGCTGGGCGACAGCCATTCTTTCCACCTCAAGCCTCTTATCCGTCAGCTCAGCCAAAAATACCATGTCTCCTACCTTCATCTGATGATGCTCCCCTACCGTACCTATCACGATAACGAGGGGAAAAATGAAAGAGAGGAAGCAAAAAAATCCTATCGGGAAACAACGGAAAAAATACAGGCACGACGCTTTGATACTGCCGTTATCGCTTATCGCTATGATTACCAAATGAGAGGCGTTGATATTATGAGAAAAACAACGATTACCCATCCGCTGCGCTCATTTGATTACGAAAGCGATGACCCCTGCGAAGTTTTATACCGCAGTTTGAAAGATACCATTCTCCTTTTGCGGAAAAACGGCGTAGAAACAATTTATTTTGTCGGATCGCTTCCGCAGCCTATTTCCTATGTGCCCGTTTCTGCCAATAAGCTCTCCTACTTATTCGGTTTTAGTCCGGAAAAAATCAATACTGTTTTAGGGGAATCGGACAAAGCTTATCAGGAAAGGACAAAAAATGTCAGTCGCATTCTTCGGACACTGGCAGAGGAATTTCCCGATGTTTATTTTCTTGACCCCGCCCCCTGTTTTTTAAATACCCAAAAAACAGGCTATGACGTGATAGAGGGGAAAACCGCCCTTTACTGGGACGACGACCATTTATCCGACGAAGGAACAATACGGCTCATGCCCCTGTTGGAGCCCGTCTTTGCAGAATTAAAGAAATAAAACACTCTGTTCCCGTCTCTGTCCCCGTCAGGAAAAACAAAAATTTTTTCTTTACTAAAATCCTGCAATACAGTAGCCTTTTTTCATTGCTTTGTATGAGCGAAGGTGCAAAGAAGGAGCAGATATGGCTATTTTAAAATGGCGTCACAAGGATTTATTAGATGTAAGCTATTTATCCAACGAAGAAATTTTAATGATATTGGATAATGCCAAACGTTTTCAGGAAGTGAATTTACGAGCGGTGAAAAAGGTTCCCACGCTGAAAGGGAAAACTGTCACCCTCTTTTTTTCCGAACCCAGCACCAGAACAAAACTTTCCTTCGACACAGCGGCAAAGCGGCTTTCTGCGGATACCTTTGCCCTCGGCAAAAGCGGCTCAAGCCTGCAAAAAGGCGAAAGCCTCAAGGATACTGCCCTGACCCTGCAAGCCATGCACCCCGATATTATTGTGATTAGGGATTCCAGCTCCGGAGCAGCCCAATTTTTGGCTGAACGGCTCAATTGCAGCGTTGTCAACGGAGGTGACGGCTGGCATGCCCACCCCACACAGGCGCTCTTAGACGCCTTTTCTTTGCGTGAAGCATGGAAGGGAGAATTTGCAGGCAAAACTCTGCTTATTTTAGGCGATATCAACCACAGCCGGGTGGCTCGTTCCAATATCAACTGGCTGACCCGCTTTGGCGTTACTGTCCGTATTTGCTCCCCAAAAACGCTTTTGCCCCGCTATCTTGATGAATTTCCTGTGGAAGTCTATGCTGATTTGAAAAAAGCCGTGCAGGGCGTTGATGCTGTCATGTGCCTGCGTCTGCAGCTGGAACGGCAGGCAGCAGGGCTTTTGCCGGATTTAGGCGATTATTCCCGCCGCTATTGCCTGACCCGTAAACATTTACTGGACGCAAAGCCGAACGCAAAAATCCTGCACCCGGGTCCCATGAACAGAGGACTGGAGATTTCCAGTGAAATCGCCGACTGCGCTGACAGTCTGGTGCTCAATCAGGTATCTGCCGGTGTTGCCACCCGTATGGCGGTTCTCTATTTGTACGGCACACGAAACGATGATATAACGCTCAATCCTCAAATGGGGGAATAACATGATTTTATTTAAAAATGCTGTGTATTTGGGTAAAACCGTTGACCTGCTCATTACAGAAAATACAGAAGAAAACGCAAGCCACGGTTTTGCATTTGACGCTGACGACGGCTTGCACAGAGGATACCGAAATTACGGTGAAAATTACGGAAAACAAGGGGGACGCATTGTCGCCCTCGGGGAAAATATCCCTGCGCCGCAAAACTGCACTGTTCTTGACATGCAGGGAAAAATCCTTTTCCCCAGCCTTATTGACGTGCATGTGCATTTTCGCGACCCGGGCATGGAATGGAAAGAAGATATCGATACAGGACTGGAGGCAGCTCTTCACGGGGGCTATTCCCATGTGTTTTGCATGGCTAATACCAGCCCTGTCAATGACAATGAGGGGATAACCCGCTATATGCTGGAAAAAGCAAGAAACACGCACCCTTACGGACCTTTTTTGCACCCTGTGGCGGCTGCCACCCTCGGGCTTAAAGGCGAAGAGCTCACCCCCCTCGGGGAAATGGCAGAAGCGGGCTGCACCGCTGTTTCCAATGACGGAATACCCCTTTACAGCACGGAAATTGTCCGCCGTGTCATGGAATACGGCAGTGACTTGGATATGCTTTTTATCGACCACTGCGAAGATCCCTACCTTGCCCGCGGCGCCCACATGAATGAAGGCAAATTATCCGCAAAATTAGGGGTCAAAGGACAGCCTGATATGGGTGAAGCCCTGCAGGTGGGACGGGATATCATGCTTTCGGAATATTTGCAGATACCCGTGCATATCGCCCATGTTTCCTGCCGCAAAAGTCTTGATTTAATCAAGCGGGCTAAGGAACGGGGCGTCGACGTTACCGCTGAAACCTGCCCCCATTACCTGCTCCTTGATGAAAATGCCCTTGATAATTACAATACCAATGCAAAGGTCAATCCTCCCCTGCGCACATGGGACGATGTGCTTGCCATGCGCGAAGCGGTGAAAACAGGGCTTATCGACTGTCTTATCACCGACCATGCCCCCCATGCCGAACACGAAAAGGAAAATCCCCTTGATATGGTGCCAAACGGTATTAGCGGGCTGGATACCGCCCTGACCCTGCTCTGGAGGCTGGTGCACGAAGGCATTTTTACCCAAGAAGATATTGTGCGCGCATACACCGTCAACCCTGCAAAACGCTTTAAACTCCCCTGCAATACCTTTGCAAAGGGCGATACGGCAGATTTCTTTTTCTTTGACCCGGACATCGAATGGACTGCAGATAAGGAAAACTTCCATTCCAAATCCGCCAATACACCCTTTCTGGGACAAACCATGCACGGACGCGTCTGCACCCACTATATCGGCGGAAAAAAAGTGCTTTAAAACAGTTTGTTAAACAATTATAATTTTCAAGGGGGAAAACTTCTGAAAAAGTTTTCCCCATAAACCCCTTTCAAAGCGTTTTAAGATTTATAATCCACTATGATAGTCCTGCAAAATATGCAGAACTTATGAAAAATAAATTTCCCACTCTTTTTGCCATACCTAACATGCCGTTAAAAAACTTTTTTTCTTATTGATTTAGTGTTATAACTTATTTAAATTATAAGATTTGTAGTTAATATAAAAACACGAATCATAAATATCGATTGTTAAATATTTTAAAGCGTTATGTTATAAGCTTTTTCAAATAAGATATTATACATTTTATCCATTTTAATTGTATGTCCAGTAATGTCACATATAACTTTTGGCAATATTTTATATAAATCAACAAGGGCTGTTGGTGAACCTGTTGCAAGAGAATAAAAACTTTCACCATCAATTACTTTTATTTTTGGGTGTTCTTTTCTATTTTGCCCTGTTTTATTATCTGGTGGTGTAAATGGTTTACAATATTTAGTCTTGCTTTTCCTAATTATTTCAACATAGTAAGCTGTCCATTTTTCATTATATCCTTCTAATCTATTTTCTAAATCATCATATATTGCAACCTTATGATTTCCTTTTGTTGTATTAAATTTATTTTTGATTTCAGCAATTATTTTTAAATTTTTATTCCGCAAATCTACAACTTGCCCTTTACCTAAATCTTCCCAGCCATCAATTTTTCCTACTAAAGATTGATGAAACATACCGATTTCGTTTTGTAATGTTTTTTGAATTTGTCGTGATTTTTCATCATTTATCCATTGGATTAATGATTTTTTATTAATAATAGAATCAAAAATAGCAGAAAAAGGATCTATAACGTTATCATAAAGAGTTTGCTCTTTTTCTTTGATTGCTTTTTGAATGGGATCAACAACATTTTTTACACATTTGTATAAATCATCATCAGTTATGTATGATAATAATCTTTTTTTACTCATAATTCCTCCTAATAG